>ERZ772886.60-NODE-60-length-88163-cov-5.747390_pt1 | contig 88163 bp, 81 predicted proteins | sample MGYA00512128_ERZ772886 | MGnify/ENA primary metagenome ERZ772886 (study PRJEB29015, sample SAMEA2737698) | human gut metagenome | biome: human gut; feature: human-associated habitat; material: faeces | place: China | collected 2012 ... | reverse complement strand
TTGCAGCACGCTGGCAGGCAAAAGCAGGGGTGGAACCCCCTTTTGCCGGATGTTGAAGACCGTTTTCCCTAAAAGCAATGTTTCACGTGAAACATTATGAAAGTCGTTCTTAGGAAAACCACCCGAATCCGGTTCGGCAAGGCTGGGGCACATTCCCAGCTTGCCTTGGGAATCGCAATTGCCCCTGAAACCTTGTCTTTCATTACAACCTTTTTGATTTGAAGGCAATTGCGATTCTTCCGATTCGTTCTTAGATTTTTGTTTCATTTCATTATGCAGTTTGATTTGCTCCGCAAATGTGGGCTGCTCGCCCACACCTCGCCAGCATTTTTGAAAAATTGCTGGATCAAAAAACTTTTCGTTTGCCTGCGGCTCGCAATTTTCCCCTCGTTGACAACTCCCCAAAAATCCGCTATAATAAGAAACGAATTTGATTCAGAAACCACAACAGAAAGGGCGAATCCCATGCAGTTTTTCAAAAAACATATGAAGCAACTTGGTACTATCGTCACGCTCTTGGCACTCTTTTTTGTCGTCTGGAAAATGGTGACGATGGACGTTGATTATGGAGCATTTGCAACCCCACGTGCCATGGTGATTTTGGTGCTGAGTATTCTCTTACAGGCACTGATTTTTTGTTACATGACATTTCCATGGCTGCACTTGGTGCGGATTTTATCCGGAAAGAAAATTTCCGGCAAACAGGCATTGCCCGTTTATACAAAAGCCAACCTCATGAAATACATCCCCGGCAATGTCTTTCAGTATGTTGCCCGCAACAAGCTTGCCAGCGAAGCCAACATCAGCCATGTGGATGTTGCTCTGGCGACTGTGCTGGATATTGGAATGAGTATGCTTGCCCCGTTTCTCATCTCGCTATTGTTGATGCGGCGGCAGATTTTCACCGTTCTGGCAGCCTATCAGAAAACTTTTTTGCTGGTTCTGCTCATCGGCATTGCGGCAGTCTGTTTGTTTCTCGTATTGGTTCGCTGGAAGTTTCGGGACAAGCTGCACGCTTACTTTGAAAAGTATTGCCGTCTTTTGCAGAAGAAAACACTCGGACAACTGGCACTGGCATTTCTGCTCTACCTGCTGCAAAGCGTTTTGTGCGTAGGCTTGTATGCCTTGCCATTGCTGGGCGTGGTGAGCGTTCCGGCAGAAAAAATCCCGCAGTTTTTAGGGGCATATCTGTTCTCTTGGATTGTGGGCTTTATTACGCCCGGCTCTCCGGGAGGAATTGGCATTCGGGAAGCCGTGATGATGCTGATTTGCGGCACGTTTTTGGATACGCCGTCCATTGTCCTGTATGCGGTCATGATGCGGCTGGCATCCACTTGTGCGGATGTTGTCGCCTTTGGAATCGGGGCAGGCTATCAGCGAATCCAGCAGAAAAAGGCAAGGTGAACGGGTATGTATCGAATTTTCATTGTGGAAGATGATAGCACCATGGCAGCGGTGATGAAGAAGCAAATCGAATCTTGGGGGCATTCTGTCCATGTGGCAACGCAGTTTTCCGATATTCTGTCGGAGTTTACCGCTTATGACCCACATATGGTGCTGATGGATGTGATGCTGCCGTTTTTCAATGGCTATCACTGGTGCAGTGAGATTCGGAAAATCTCCAATGTTCCTGTGATGTTCATTTCCTCTGTTTCGGATAATATGAATATTGTCATGGCAATGAACATGGGCGGAGATGATTTCATTGCAAAGCCGGTGGATTTAACCGTCATGATGGCGAAAATACAAGCAATGCTCCGGAGAACGTACGATATGGGCGGAAAGATTCCGGTGCTGGAACATCAGGGGGCAGTTTTGAACCTAAATGATGCGGTTTTGACGTATCAGGGCAAGCAACTCGAACTGACGAAAAACGAGTTTCGGATTTTACAGACGCTGTTAGAGCAGAAAGGCAAGATTGTCAGTCGGGAAACATTGATGATGAAATTGTGGCAGGTGGATTCTTACGTGGAGGAGAACACCTTGACTGTCAATGTGACCCGTCTGCGGAAAAAGCTGGAGCAAATCGGCTTGGGCGGATGGATTCGGACAAAAGTCGGTAGCGGATATTTAATTGAATAACACAAAAAATCGGAATGGACAAGCATACCATTCCGATTTTTTCCAATTTTTCAGATTGAAAGGAGCATACAATATGCAGCACAAGAAACGAGCACGCATTCTGTTACAGTTTTTCTGGGAACAGCGAATGGTCGGGTTGTTTTTGGTTTTGGCAATTTCGATTTTTGCACTGGTCTTTTCCATGTATGATATAAAGTTAGAGGCAATTCTCTACGCATCGATGCTCTGCTTGACAGCAGGTTTGCTGTTTGAGGGGGTGCATCTGATATCTTATCTTCGCCGACATACAGAACAGCAGAAACGCTTGCAGGGGCTGCCGTTTTTCTATTCGGAACTGCCACCGCCTCGCACGCTTGCCGAGCAGGATTTGCAAGAGATGGTGCAGAAACTGGGGGAGCAATACACCGCCGTTACTACCGACTGGCAGCGACAGCAAAAAGAAAGTCTAGACTATTACAGTGCATGGGTGCACCAAATCAAAACGCCGATTTCCAGCATGAAAATGATTCTACAGCAGGAGGACACCGAGGAAAACCACCTGCTTTCGGCGGAGCTGTTCCGGATTGAACAGTATACCGAGATGGCATTGCAGTATTTACGGCTGGACAGCAAGACGAATGATTTTGTCTTTCAGCAGTACGATTTAGACAGCATCATCCGGCAAGCCATCCGAAAATATGCACCGCAGTTTATTCTGCGGAAAATCCGGCTCATCTACGAACCCGTTTCCATGACGATTTTGACGGATGAAAAATGGATGCTGTTTCTGCTGGAGCAGCTGCTCTCGAATGCCATCAAGTATACACCGCATGGCAGCGTGACCATCTCCGTGACACCGGAAAAAGTCTTGCAGGTTGCCGATACCGGCATTGGCATTGCACCGGAGGATTTGCCCCGCATTTTTGAAAAGGGTTTTACCGGATACAACGGCAGAGCCGACAAAAAGTCAACGGGTTTGGGGCTGTATCTGTGCCAGCAGGCAGCGAAAAAGATATCTGTTTCGCTTTCGGTCACATCTGAGGTCGGGAAAGGGTCGGTCTTTTCTGTGCATCTCGATATTCCACCCTTGCAAGTAGAATAAAACTTGATTCAGATAGAGCAGCGAAAGCGTTTTCGTTCATCTGGCAGGCAGTGAATCCGCTCGGCGAGGTTGGAACGAATCCGTTTTTCCGCCTATCTTGCCATTCCATCCTTGCAGGCAGAATGAAATCTTTACTCAGAGGGCAGCGAAAGCGTTTTCGTTTATCCGGCAGGCAGTGAGTTTGCTCGGCAAGGTTGGAACGAATCCGTTTTTCCGTGCATCTCGATATTCCGTCCTTGCAAGTAGAATAAAACCTTATTTAGATAGAGCAGCCTGAAAGTGTTCCAGAATCTGGCGTTCCAGTTCATCCGGCAGGCAAAGGCTATGATTTCGCCCCGTACCAAGGGCAATGTCTGGCTTGATGATTTCGCCATGAAAGTCAGAACCGCAGGTGCAGAACAAGCCATGCTGGGCGGCAACCGCTGCATACCACGCCATTTCTTCCGGAGAATGCGTGCTGTAATAGGCTTCGATGCCCCACAAGCCAGCCTCGCAGAGCGTGGACAGCAGCTGTAAAAAATCCGGCTGCGAGAGGTTCAGCTTAGCCGGATGGGCGAGAACCGCAATGCCGCCGGCTGCCTGAATCAGGTGAATGCTTTCCACAGCGGTTGGTTTGGGACGTTCTACCTTCTCCAGAAATTCCGGTGTGCCAAGATAGCGGTCAAACGCTTCGGAAACGCTGGACACATAGCCCTTTAAAAGCATGGTTTTTGCAAAATGCGGTCTGCCTGTGGTGCAGCCGTTGTTGGCAGCAGCGACTTCTTCGATGGTAACGGGAACACCTTTTTCCGCCAAAAATGCCAGCATCCGTTCCCGTCTGCCCTGCCGGAGCGTGCGGTTGCGAGTGATATAGGCTTGCAGGTCTGCGTTTTCGCCATCAATGCCATATCCCAAAATATGCAGCTGCGGATTTTCTTTTGCACTGATTTCAATGCCTGGGAAAATTTGCAGCTGCGGAAATGCTTTGGCAGCCTGCTTGCCCCGTGCAATGCCGGAAACCGCATCGTGGTCAGTGATTGCCAGAGCACAAATTCCAGCAGCAGCGGCTTTCTGTACCAGTTCTTCTGGCGTGTATTGTCCGTCCGAGCAGGTGGTATGGGTGTGGAAATCAATTCGCATCGTGGAAACTCCTTTCTGATAAAAAAAGAAAAAAGGACAGAATAATGCCCTTTTTTCATGGTTATGTGGTCAGTAAATTTGCAAACGCTTCGGTTTCTGTGTAGGTGTCTGTGTGGCAGAGAAACAGCACTTGCTGATAATCTGCAGCAGCTGGGAGCGTTGTGCTGTGGTGCAGGTCAACCAGATAGATGGTTTCATAGTGCTGTGCCAAAAAGGGAATCATGCAGTCTGCCCACTCATCCTTGATGACCAGCAATTTCTTCCCGTTCTGGACGTTGGTGGTTACAACTTGCAGCGGAGCAGGTTCTCCTAAATAAAATTGATAGGGGTTATCCGTCTGCAAGGCATCAGCATCATAGAGCGAATCACGTTCTTTTTTCGAGCTGTCTTGCAGCGTAGTTGTAACCGTGCAGGTAAGCGGATTGCTGTTGTTTTCATAGACATCAATCAAATCTGGCATAACAGCATCCGTCTGTGTTGCCTGATACAACGCTCCTCTTGCATCGCTTTTCACATGGGAAACGGTGTAGTGGTCGTATGAAATCGGCACAAAACCCAGCTTTTGAATGACACTGCGGTAAACGCTATATGCTCCGTAGCTTGTCCAGTAGGGGAATGTGCGGTAATAGATATAGTCGTTGGACTCTGCCTCCAGAATATAATAGGCATCTGTTTTTCGGATATGCAGGTCAATGGCGTTGTAGAACTGCTTGATGGCAGGTTTTTGCTCCACATAGGGCATACCATCCGGAAAGGCATCGCTGTAAAAAGAAGCAGCGTCTGGAATGGCAGTCACGCAGATGGGAAGTTCTGTTTCCTGATAAAATTGATTGATGATGTCGGCGGTGTCGGAGAGTGCCGTTTCAGAGAGTGGCTGCGGCAGGGCATACAATGCCGTTTCCCCGATGTAAACGCCGTTTCGCTGGCGGTTGCCCAGCTGCATTTGTAGGGCAGTATACCACTTCTGGACAAACGTGGGCTGCGAGCTGGTTTTCAGGGAGGCAGTCAAGGGATGTTCGAGCATATTTTTTCCGCAAAGCAGCATCATGCCGACAAAACAGGGCAGTAGCAGCCAAAAAGACAGTCGATTTTTCTTCATGAGCACGCCTCCTTTCAAACGATTCAAAAAACAGTTACCAACGGAAAAACAGTGGCGGAACAGCATCGCTTGCCATTGCAAGCACACTCAGCCCTAAAAAGAGCACATCGCCCACGGGAACAATAATCGTCGGAATCCAAGCAGTCAGCGTTCGCTTTTTCAACCACTTCTGAATGGAACGATGCCAGCCACTTGTACAGAATCCGGCAATCAACAGCAACAGCAAGCTGCTTTGCAGGAAATACAGGTCTTGATAGCTGACCGCATCTTTGCTCAGTCCAAGCAAGTTGCCCCACATTTGGACGGCTTCGGTCAGGGTGTCCGAACAGAACAGACTCCATGCAAACACGCTGCAAATAATGGATAAGAACCAATGAATTGCTGTTGGAAATCGCCACTTTTTCTGGACATCCTCGAACCATGCCAGAATTACACCAATCAGCAGACCGCCAAGGAATCCGGTCAGCGTTCCCCGACAGAACCAGCCCAGAACACTATAGGTGAACAGCATTTGCAGCCAAAGAGATGCCGCTGTTTGTTTTGGAGAAGAAAACGCACGGGAAAACCAACGCAGAACGGTTCGATTCCAGTTCTGGAGAAACACAGAAAGCTGCTTGTTCCAAAGTGGGAGGCGGCTGCTCTTTGGCAGGGCGTAGCCATAGCAGGCAGCAATGCCCCTTGCCATATCGGTATATCCGGTGATTTGAAAATAGACATACAGGAAGAAGAGCAGCTGATACAGCCACGAGAAAAAGAGTGTGTTGTGTTCCTTGCTGGCAGCCTGCATTTGTTGAATAATCAAGTAAAACTGTCCGCTGAGCAGCACAGCTTTTGCCAATCCGCAGACCAGTTGATGCAAGCCGTTTCCAACCTGTTCTACCTGACAGCGGCTGGCTGGCTGGATGCGGTGAAACGTGGAAACGGAGCAATAAGGGCCAAATAAGAGTTTGGGATAGAAACAGAAATAAAATGCAAAGGAACTGCGATGCCGTTCCGGCAGAATCGCACGCCGAAAAATCAGATGCACATAGGAAATGCTTTGCAGTGCCAGAATCGAGATGCCGACTGGATAGAGTGCCATCCCGAACAAGTGTCCTTCATGCGGCGGTCGGAGAACGAACAGAGCAGCAATATAAATGGCATCGTGAAACAGCAACAGCAGCCGAGCCGGAAGCGTTCGGGGTGAGAGATGGGCAAGCAGCCGGCTGAACAGACCCGTCAGGAAAATCAACCCGAAGAAGAGCAGGCTGCATTCTGCCTGCCAGAGCACCAGAAACAGAATGCTTGTGCCAAGCAAAACGGGCTGTTGCCAACGCTGCGGAACACAGTGATAGAGGAGTAGCGAAAGAGGGAAGAGCACAAATAAAAATCGGAAATTCAGAAACAATTCTGCACCTCCTTCCAATATAGATGGAAAATGCTTATGTCAGCTGTTCCATCATCTGAAAAAATGCGTCTTTGGTATACATGGTGTTGAGGACTTCGAGCAGGGATGTGGTAGACATCCGAGCCGGCAGTGCCAATTGTTTCTGCAAGGCTCTGCGGCGGTCGCTGCTGTCTGCCTGTCCGTTTAGTCCGACCGTGTACAGGTCATAGGCGGTAATCTGTTCTTCCGGAGCTTTTGGAGCGGCTTCTTCCGCCAGAACTCCAGCCCGTTCGAGGGCTGCCAGCAGCAATTCTTTCCGGATGCCCTCCACGCCGAGTTTGCCCTCTGCGGAGGGTTTTTCTTTGCGGTGTTCTTTTCCATAGACATCCGGTGTGTAGACCTGATAGACCGTGCCCTGTTGAATTGCCCCCTTGAGGTAGTTCCGAATCTGAAACCCTGCCCGGTCGGCATCGGTCATGAGAATCACGCCCGTGGTGCGGGCATAGTAGCGAATCAAGTCCAGCTGTTCCGGATTCTTATAAATTTGAAAGCCATTGGTCACCAGAATGACGGCATCCACGATGGAAGAAAGCTTGATCTTGTCATATTTGCCCTCCACCACAATGGCTTGTTTGATATGAATCATAGGGAATCCTCCTGTTTTTCCGGCATGGTCAACATCTTGACGATTGCCGTTTCGATGGCAGTCCGTTCCGGAATGGCAGTGCTGTTGCAGGTCTGTTCCAAGTCCCTGAGAATTGCAAGACATGCCCGAATGCGAGCGATGGGAATCCGGCTGCAATCCCGATAGGCGTTCCGCACCTGAAAGTCAAAGCGGTAGCCGAAATCCTGCTTCATGTCTACCTGTGGGATGTGATTGCGAACGGCAGCAGCTGCCCGATACAAATCCAAGAAAGCGGAGTTGAGAGCCGCCAGCAGAACCGGACGTTCCACCCGCATGGTGAACAGCTGTTCGAGTGCCTGCATGGCAGCGGTTGCACGCTGCTGAACGACTGCTCCGGCGAGGGAGAAAGTTGTGGCGGAAACGGTCGGCAATACCAAATCCTGAATCATCTCTCTGGTAATCGTTCCGCCGTCTGCACAGGCACAGAGTTTTTCCAATTCGGAACGCAGCAGCAGCGTGTCCCCGTTGCAGCGGCTGACGATTTCTTCTGCATCGGATTCGGCGAGGGTGCAGCCGGCTTGTTTTGCCTGACTGCAAAGCTGCCGCACGAGTTCAGAAAGACTGGCAGGAACTGCTTCACAGACCGTTCCATGCTTGGCGATCCAGTCAATCAGCTTTTTATTTTTTCCGGAAACGCTGCGTCTGCCGTCTTTAACGTCGAATCCGGTAATTTGAAAGATGAGAACGGTTACGCCGGAGATGGTTTTCAACAATTCCATCAGCTGTTGAAAGGCAGGTTCTCGCAGGCTCTCAGCATTCAAATCGTGGATGAGAATGCAGTTATACGGAGCGAACAGCGAGAACATCTGTGCAGCGTCTTCGAGTTCCCGTAAATCGAGTTTTTTGCCGTCTAATTTTGTCAGAGCGGATTCCGGCTGTTGGTTGGTTGCAACTTGAACCAGCTGGTCGGTCAGTTCTGCAACCTGCACCAAATCCGCACCATATAAATAATAGAAATTTTGCAGCGGTTCTTTTCGCAGAGCCGTGCGGAACGCTTTTGCGGTCTGAACTGCCATGGCATTCCCTCCTTTTTATAGGGCTTTCGCCCGAATTTGCCCCTGTGGCGAACAGGTAACTTGTATCTCATCGCCTTGCAATAGCACCGTTCATTCTGAATTCCGCTATTTGGTCAACATCTATTCCGGATGAAGGTAGCAAGGTGATTTGATAAAGCTTTCGCCTGAATTTGCCCCTGCGGAGAAAGAGCAATTTGTATATCATCGCTTTGCAGCAGAACAGCCAATTCCGTGCCCCGTTGCTCCGTCAACATCCACTCTTGATGTACAGATAGCAAAGTAAAATCTGCCTGTTGAGCCTCCCGAATGGCGGTATCATATGCCTTGAGTGAAATCGTAATGGTTCGTCCGGCACAAGTCACTTGCAGGGCGGATGAATCCCATACAATTTCATAGGCGTTTCGGGTGTTGGCAGACACCTTGAACCGTTCTGCCTGCTGGGGATGCTGTCCGCAAACGGTATCCTCTGCCCGACAAAAGCTGTCCGTTGGAATCAGAACTGCCGAACAGGAAACAGAAGAAAGCGTTGTATCATAAGCCGCTTCCATCTGCGGTACATTCTGGAGCAGGAACAGCGTTTCCACGTGCGAAATGCCATGCTTTTGCAGGTAGGTCTGGACATACTGCGGATTTTTTGCGTGTCCGGTAAGGTCGAACACATCCACCATGTTCCCGTACTGGACAATCACAACCGCCTCGGCACGCCTGCCAAGCACAGAGAGAAACAGCGTGTTTCGCTGGAGTTCGAGTATGCCAACTTGTACCACAGTCAAAACGGCAAGCTGTCCGCAGAGCAGACCACACAGCAGCTTTTTTCGTGGTAGATAGCACCAAATCAAAAAGACGACCAGCGACAGCCCCAGCAGCAGCATCGGGAATATGTTCCCTGAATTGGAGAACCGCAGCGGCAAAGATTTCTCCAGCCAAAGCACGGCTTTTGTCACCCATTCACAACAGACCATTGCCATTCCGGCAAAAAAGGTTGCCAGCACGCCGCCCGTGAGAACAGTCAGAACCGTGCAAATTAAAATCAGCGAGCAGAACGGCATGAGAAAGACATTGGTCAGCGGAGAAAGTAGGGAGGTTTCCGAGAAGAACCAGCTGCTGACAGGCAGCGTGCAGCAGAAAACCAGTGCCATCGAGAGAATTTGTTTTCCAAGCCGTCCGAAGATGGTCTTTGGATGCAGGGAACGGGTGAGATAGGGAGCGAACACGCCCACACCAAACGTACCGCTGACCGAGAGCAGAAACGAGACATCCCGAATCAGATAGGGCTGCGGAAGAGCCAGTACCAGAAATGCAATGGCAAGAGCGTTGCCTGTACTGGATTTGCGGTAGAAAATCGTTCCGCTCTGAGCCAGCAAGACCATCAGCCCTGCACGCAAAATGGAAATGGGCGATTCCGTCAGCAACGCAAACAACCCAATCAATCCGCCTGTGAGCAGCAGCCGTAGAAAGCGAGTCAGCCGGTATCTGCCAAGATACGCCAGCGGCATTAGAAGAATGACCATGTGAAATCCGGAAACAGAAAGCACATGCCCGATGCCACTTCTTAAAAATGCCTGTTTGATTTGGTCGTTGAGGAACTGCTTTTGCCCGAACAGCATTGCAATCATGATACTGCCGTCCGTCGTTCCGGCGAAGTGGAGAATCTTTTTCTGAAGCCGTTCCCGCAGCTGTTCTATGGAGCGGTGCAGTGGGTAACCTGCCGTTGGCGTATGCGTTACCGCCGCATCGGAACTTGTTTGCAGAAAAATCGACTTTGCCTTGTAATATGCTGTCCCATCAAATAAATAATTGGAACTGGGAATTTCCATCGTGCCGGATAGAGTTAGGATGTCCCCATAGTTGCAGCCGTAGTCATTGGTATAACAAAGAATCGTAGCGGACGTTCCATCCGGAAACGTGCCCTTTACCTGATAGCTTGCCTTATCATTGTTGAAAATGGTTTGATGCGTGACAATTCCGGTGAAGGTGGTTTTCTGTCCGGCGTAAGAAATCACAGGGTCATACACCAGTTTGGTATAGCCATAATACCAGCTGCCGCTGAGGGTAAATGCTGCAAGCAGTACGATGACTGCACAGCGAGAGAGCCGGTGCTTTCCATACAGCAGCCAGAGAAATCCGCCTACGAACAGCAAGCCGCACCAGAAAAAACGCAATGGAAAAGAAGAAGCAAAAAATAGTCCTGCTGCGGCTGCAACACTCAGGTATCCCATTTTTTGCTTCATTTTCTTTTTATTGGTCGAAATCATTCCACCTCGAAGAGGGGCAGCGGTGCTAATGCAATGATGTCTGGGCGGTCGATGGCATCGCCTTCCGCTAGAACGGTTGCCTTTCCGGCAACAATACCGCCAGCTTCACGGGTGAGGGCTTCCAGGGCGGCAATGGATTCTCCGGTGCTGATGACATCATCCACCAAGAGAATGCGTTTGCCCTGAAACCATGCTGCTTTTTCGCCGTCCAGATATAAGGTCTGCGGAGCAGCAGTTGTAATGGAGTGAACAGAAACAGAAATGCAGTCGGTCATATAACCCTTGATGGATTTTCTGGCAACGACATACGGCTTTCCGGTCTGTCGGGAGAGTTCATAGGCAAGCGGAATGCCTTTGGATTCTGCGGTCATGATGTAATCATAGTTGCAGTCCGCACATTTTTCCGCCAGTTCTTTGGCACAAGCCACCGTCAATTCCACATCGGAAAAGAGAATAAATGCAGCGATTTCCAACTTGTCGGAAATGCGGCAGCGTTTCAGCTTCCGGGTCAGTCCGGCAACTTGTAAAGTATAATATTCTGCCATAGGTTGAAAGACTCCTTTCTAATTCAAAGACCATCGAGTTTTTCAGAGGGAAACATGATTCTGCAACTGGGCAAGAAAATCCTCTGCACCGAGATAAAGTTCTTTTTCCAGCCGAAGATTTCCCTGTTTGGTGCGGAGCAGAAAACTGTCTTCTTTGCATGCAATGGCTTCCACGTCTGCGAACGAGTACGTTTGCGGTTTCCGGAACAGCGTCCGAACCGTAAAGCCGGTTTCGTCATAGATGATTTGAAACCGTTTGGTATACAGGAACAGAAATACAGCCGTCAGCAGAAAGGCAGCTGCCAGCACAACAAACAAGGGACTTTGGTCTTCTGTTTTGGCGAATCGTTTCAGAGCCAGAAAAAAGATGCCCACCACCAAAGCGATTCCTGTAAAGATGGAAAACGATTTGGAGGGTTTCACAATGCCATGTGCAATGGTTGCAGATTCAGCAGATTTGAAATGTCCCATCGGGAGATTCCTTTCTAAGGGTGAGAACAAGGCGAGGGAACTGCTTTCCAAAAACCAGTTCCCATCGTTGCCCCTGTGTGATGATTATTCCGCTGCCTGAACAGATTCCTTGCCCCAGCCCATCTTGACACCAGCCAGCATATGGAAATGCAGGTGGTGAACGGTCTGACCGGCATTTTCTCCGCAGTTGGTAATGATGCGGAATCCGTCAGAGATGCCTTCCTTTGCTGCAATCTGGGCAGCCACTTCATAGATGTGAGCGACCACACCGGAATTTTCCGGTGTAATGTCGGCTGCACAAGCAATGTGCTGCTTCGGAATCAGCAGATAGTGAATCGGTGCAATTGGTGCAATGTCCTTGAAGACATAGACCGTATCATCTTCATAAACCTTTGTGCTTGGGATTTTACCAGCAGCAATGCTGCAAAACAGACAATCTTCCATGTTTTAACCCTCCGAAATCAAGTTGCGAATAATGTTTTCTGCTGCCATGAGGGCTTCGTCAATCATATAAGTCTGACCGACGCCAGCCATTGCCTGTTCTGCCTTACCGCCGCCCTTGCCGCCGGTATAAGCAGCAACACGCTGAACGATTTGACCGGCATGTGCACCGTGTGCAATGGCTGCCTTGGAGCAAGCACAGAGCAGGCTGCCCTTGCCGTCCTGAACGCCAGCCAGTACGGCAATGTATGGTTCATCCATAGCCTTGATGCGGTCGCCCATCTTCCGGAGCATCTGCGGATTTACGCCGTTGAGCATGGCAGAAATCACTTTCACGCCCTTTACTTCATTGACGTTGTTGAAGGCAGCTTCAATCTGTGCATCGGAAATTTTCTGGTTCAGGGATTCGAGTGCACGGTCTTTTTCTTTCAGTTCTGCCATAACGCTGGTGCAGCGTTCTGCCAGTTCGGAAACATTGCCCAGCTTCAGAGCGTGTGCAGCCTGCTGCATTTCGAGCTGTGCAGCATCCAGCAGCTGCAGAACGCCTGTACCCGTAACAGCTTCGATTCGGCGAACCCCCGATGCAACGGAGTTTTCCGAAACGATGCGGAACAAGCCCAGCTTTGCAGTGTTATCAACGTGTGTACCGCCGCAGAATTCAACGGAGAAATCGGAAACGCTGACAACCCGAACAACATCGCCGTACTTTTCGCCGAAGAGTGCCATTGCACCCCGTTTTCTTGCCTCTGCAATCGGCAGGGATTCGGTCACAACCGGAATGGCTGCCAGAATCTTTTCGTTGACCAGCTGTTCGACTTTTTGAATTTCTTCCTTGGTCATAGCAGAGAAGTGTGAGAAATCGAACCGGCAGGACTGCGGGGTTACCAGCTGACCAGCCTGATGAACGTGGTCGCCCAGAACTTCCCGCAGAGCAGCCTGCAACAGGTGAGCAGCGGTGTGATTCCGCATGGTTGCACGGCGAACCTCTTCTGCGACAGCAGCCGTTACAACGTCACCAACGTGCAAATCGCCGTCTTCCACGGTTGCGATGTGCAGGTAATGGCCATCTTCATTCTTGCTGGTGCTGCTGACGGTTGCGGTGCAAGATGCGGTTGAAATTGTACCGCAGTCGCCAACCTGTCCGCCGCTTTCTGCATAGAACGGGGTTTTGTCCAGAACGATGACAACGGTGTCGCCCTCAACGGCAACATCCACGGCATCCTGTTCCTTATAAATCGCAATGATTTTTGCATCGGTTTCAGTGAGGTGTTCATAGCCGGTGAATACCGTCTTTTCTCCGGCAATGCGGATGCTGTTGCCAGCCCAGGAAGAGCCAGCCTTTGCGAGGTGGTCAGCCTGTGATTTTTCCCGCTGTGCCTTTACCAGAGCATCGAAGCCTTCCCGGTCAACAGAAACGCCCTGTTCTGCAGCGATTTCCATCGTCAAATCAATCGGGAATCCGTAGGTATCGCTCAGCTTGAACGCATCTTCGCCGGAGATTTCCTTCTGGTCAATCTGGTCGAGAATCTGATTCAGCATTGCCATGCCGTTATCAACGGTCTTTGCAAAAGTTTCTTCTTCCACCTGTACAATCTTGCGGATGTAGGCTTTCTTTTCTTCCAGTTCCGGATAAGCCACCCGATTTTCTGCAATGACGGTATCGCAAACTTCATACAGGAACGGCTTTTCGATGCCAATCAGTCTGCCGTACCGTGCAGCACGCCGCAGCAATCTCCGCAATACATAGCCTCTGCCAGCGTTGGACGGCATAACACCATCGCCAATCATAAAGGTGGTGCTGCGGATGTGGTCGGTGATGACACGCAGAGCCACATCTGTCTTGTCATCGGTATGGTAAGCAACATTGGCAATCTTGCAGACATGCTTCATGATGTTCTGAACGGTGTCAACTTCAAAGAGGTTGTCCACGCCCTGCATGATGCAAGCCAGACGTTCCAGACCCATACCGGTATCAATGTTCTTGTGTTCCATTTCGGTGTAGTGTCCGTTGCCGTCGCTGTTGAACTGGCTGAATACCAAGTTCCAGACTTCGACATAACGGTCGCAGTCACAGCCAACGCCGCAAGTTGGCTTTCCGCATCCCTTTTCTTCGCCACGGTCGAAATAGATTTCCGAACACGGGCCGCATGGGCCAGAGCCGTGTTCCCAGAAGTTATCTTCTCTGCCCAGCCGCTTCATGTGAGATGGTGCAACACCCATGTGCTTTGTCCAAAGGTCATATGCTTCGTCATCGTTTTCAAAGACGGAAACATACAGCTTATCGACTGGCATTTCCAGTTCTTTGGTGAAGAATTCCCATGCCCATTCGATTGCCTGCTTTTTGAAGTAGTCGCCGAAAGAGAAGTTACCCAGCATTTCAAAATACGTGCCGTGACGGGCAGTCTGTCCAACCCGTTCAATATCCGGTGTCCGGATGCACTTCTGACAGGTGGTGACCCGTACATTCGGCGGAACAGCCTGTCCTAAGAAGTACTTTTTCAGCGGTGCCATACCGGAGTTGATGAGCAGCAAGCTTTTGTCGCCCTGCGGAATCAGGGAAAAGCTTGGCAGCCGGGTATGGTTCTTGCTTTCAAAGAAAGAAAGGTATTTTTCTCTCAGTTCGTTTAATCCTTGCCATTTCATGGTGAAAATGCTCCTTTTTGATTGGTCAATTTTGGATTTTCACAGAAAAAAGCCCTCGCCGCCAAATGGGACGAAGGCATTCGTGTTACCACCCAAGTTCAAATGCAGTCTGTACCTGCATTCCTCGTTGTTCTTTAACGCAGAACATACGTTTCCGTTTCTGGAAACAGCTCCGGAGTAGCACCCGTTTCTTCGCTGCATACATTCCACCAGCAGTATGCTCTCTGTTGGGCGAAGGGAGGACGGTCAGTTCCATCGTTGCCATATAGGAGTAGTATAGCAGATTTTTTGCGACTTGTCAACGCTTTTTTACAAAAAATGGGGGAAAAAGATTGTAACCAGACGGGTTTTGTCGATTTGTTCCGGGAACTGGAAATTTTCGAACAGACCGCTTGAAAACCAAGAAAAATTATGGTATAATAACAGGGCACAGAAAACGGATGTCCCGTCTTTGGAAAAAGAATCGGATATCCGGTTGAATTTTCAATCGTTGTGTGGTATAATGAAAAACGGCAGAATCGACAACAGGAAGGAACGAAGAACCATGGAACTTGCAGCAGCCAAAAAACGGATTGCGGAGCTTTCCAAAGAATTGGAAGCCCATAATTATCGGTATTATGTATTGAATGACCCGACCGTTTCGGATTTTTCTTATGATGAGATGATGCGGGAGCTGCGGGAACTGGAAGCAGCGTTTCCCTCGTTGCAGCTGCCGACCTCGCCGACCCAACGGGTAGGCGGTGTGGCATCCAGTACCTTTCAAAAGGTGCAGCATGCCGTCCAGATGATGAGCTTGCAGGATGTCTTTTCGTTTGCAGAAGTATCGGCGTTTCTGACTCGCTGCAAAGAGCAGTTTTCCAATCCGGAATTTGTGGTAGAGCCAAAAATCGACGGGCTTTCTGTTTCGCTGGAATATACCAACGGTGTCTTCACCCGTGGCTCGACCCGTGGTGACGGGTTTGTCGGGGAAGATGTCACCGAAAACCTGAAAACGATTCGTTCGATTCCGCTGCACTTGGAAGATGCTCCGGCATTTTTAGAAGTGCGTGGAGAAGTTTATATGCCGAGAGAGCGGTTTTTGTCGCTGACGGAAGAGCAGGAACAGAATGGGGAAACGCCGTTCAAGAATCCACGAAATGCCGCCTCTGGTTCGCTGCGGCAGAAAGATGCGTCTGTGACGGCAAAGCGTGGCTTGGATATTCTGATTTTCAACGTCCAGCAGATTGATGGCGAAACACTGACTTCGCATCGGCAGTCTTTGGACTACCTGCGGCAGCTGGGCATGAAAACCGTACAGGCGACCGAACCGCTCACAACAGAATCGGAAGTTCTGGATGCCCTGCAGGCAGTCGGAGCAGAACGAACCGACTTGCCCTATGACATCGATGGCGTTGTGGTCAAGGTCAATGACTTTGCACAGCGGGAAGAGATGGGGGCAACGGCAAAAGTGCCGAAGTGGGCAGTTGCCTATAAATTTCCGCCGGAAGAAAAAGAAACCAAGCTATTAGAAATTCTCAACAGCGTTGGCAGAACGGGTGTCATCACGCCAGTTGCCGTATTTGAACCGATTCGGCTGGCAGGCACAGATGTTTCCCGTGCAACGCTGCACAATCAGGATTTCATTACAGAAAAGGGCATTTGTCTGGGCGATACGATTATTGTGCGGAAAGCTGGGGAAATCATTCCGGAAGTTGTCCGCTCCGCCTCGCATTTGCCGGATGCTGTGCCGTATGAAATGCCGGAAGTCTGTCCGGTCTGCGGAACGAAAGCCGTTCGGGATGCGGAAGAAAGTGCTCTCCGCTGCCCGAATCCGGATTGTCCGGCACAGCTGCTGAAGCGGATGATTCACTTCGCCTCGAAAGATGCGATGAACATTGAAGGGCTGGGGGCACAGAATGTGCTTGCCCTCCAGACAGCCGGTTATCTGCACTCGGTTGCAGATTTATATAGATTGACCAAGGAACAGTTGCTGCAATTGGATCGGTTTGCGGAGAAATCCGCAGAAAACCTCTTGCAGGCAATTGCAAAATCCAAGCAAAATCCGCTGCCCCGTCTGATTTTCGGGCTGGGCATCCGCAACATCGGCTTGCAGGCAGCCAAGTTATTGTGCGATGCGTTCCCGTCCATGGATGCCATCATGCAGGCGACCGCAGAACAGATTGCGGAAATCGAAGGATTTGGAATGGTTATGGCGGAAAGTGTCGTGGCGGCTTTTCGAGAACCGCATATGCAACATCTGATTGCAGAGCTGCAAGTGTACGGCGTTCAGATGCAGCATACCAAAGCGGTGCAGACTGACCAGCGGTTTGCAAATCAGACCTTTGTCCTGACGGGCACGCTGCCAACGATGAAACGTGCCGAAGCAAAGGCATTGATTGAGCAGTTCGGCGGAAAAGTCAGCGGCAGCGTTTCCAAAAAGACTGCCTGTGTGGTTGCCGGAGCAGAAGCCGGCAGTAAGTTGCAAAAAGCAGAGGAACTCGGGATTCCAATTTGGACAGAGCAAGACCTGCTTGCACATACAAAAGAAGAACCGGAAGCGTAAGTTTCCGGTTGGAAAGAAAGGACGTTTTATCCCATGAAAATTGATATTGCACACATTGCAAAGCTGTCACGGCTGCATTTTGAGCCGGAACAGATTGCAAAATTTGAAAAGGACATGGAGTCCATCGTGGCAATGGTGGATCATCTGCCGGATGTGAGCGATACCCTGACCGTAGACCCGAACAATGCAATGCGGCTGCGGGAAGATGTTGCAAAAGACCACAAGTTCAAGCGGGAAGAGATGCTTGCCAATGCCCCAGAGGTACAGGCAGGTTGTCTGGTTGTTCCGAAGACGGTAGAATAAAAACAAGGAGGCAAACGAAACCATGGAACTTTATGAACAGACAGCCGCCAAGCTGTCAGAAATGCTGCAAAACAAGGAATGCAGTGCAGTGGAACTCTGCCAATCGGTACAGGGACGCATTGCCGCAGTCGAAGACAAAGTGGGGGCTTATGTGACACAGTGTGAAGATGCACTGGCACAGGCAGAAGCCGTTGACCAGGCAAGAGCCGCTGGTGAAACCCTGCACCCGTTGGCTGGGATTCCAATCGGCATTAAAGACAATATTTCCACAAAGGGGTTACGGACAACGTGTGCATCCAAGATGCTGGCAGACTATGTTCCGCCGTTTGATGCAACCGTGATGCAGCCGATTCGGGCATCCAAGATGGTTATCACCGGCAAACTCAACATGGATGAATTTGCAATGGGTTCTTCGACAGAAACCTCTTACATCAAAAAGACCCACAATCCGCACAATCTGGACTGTGTACCGGGCGGTTCTTCCGGCGGTTCTGCAGCTGCGGTTGCAGCAGGCGAAGCCATTGTCACACTGGGTTCTGATACGGGTGGGTCGATTCGGCAGCCGTCCTCGTTCTGCGGAACGGTTGGTCTGAAGCCGACCTACGGCAGCGTTTCTCGATATGGTCTGGTTGCATTTGCATCTTCTCTCGACCAGATTGGGCCTATCGGCAAATCCGTCAAGGATGTAGCAATGCTGTACAGCCTGATTTGCGGACATGACAACATGGATGCAACATCTGCTTATCGGGATTATCCGGACTTTGCCGCTGCTTTGCAGGGCAGCAGTGTTGCAGGTTTGAAAATCGGTCTGCCGAAGGAATATTTCGGTGCTGGAATTGATGACACCGTAAAGGCTGCTGTGATGGATGCGGTTCATCAGTTGGAAGCAAACGGTGCAACGGTACAGGAAATTTCCCTGCCGAGCACGGAATATGCAGTCAATACCTATTATATCATTGCCTCTGCGGAAGCCTCTTCCAACCTGGCACGGTTTGACGGCGTGAAGTATGGCTATCGGGCAAAGAATTACGATGGCTTGACCGATATGTATGAACGCACCAGAAGCGAAGGTTTCGGCGATGAAGTAAAACGCCGGATTATGCTGGGCACATTCGTACTGAGTTCTGGTTTCTATGATGCTTATTATAAGAAGGCAAAGCTGGTGCAGCGGCAGATTGCACAGGAATTTGCAGCCGCATTCCAGCAGTGTGATATTATCATCACCCCGACCTATCCGACACCGGCATTCCGGCTGGGCGAACAGGTAGACGATCCTTTAAAGATGTACAGCGGCGATGTCTGCACCGTTCCGGTGAACATTGCAGGTTTGCCGGCAATCAGCGTTCCATGCGGAAAGACTGCAAACGGTCTGCCGATTGGCATGCAGATGATTGGTGCAAAGTTTGCAGAACAGACGCTGTTGCGGGCAGCAGATGCATATGAACAGCTGTGCGGTGGGTTTGCGTGCATCCCACAGACACTTTAAAGGAATCATCGAAAGGAGAACAAACATCCATGCAGGATTATGAAATGGTTGTCGGACTGGAAGTCCATGCGGAATTGAACACCGCCTCAAAGATTTATTGTAACTGCCGGAACGCATTCGGTCTGGAAGTGAATACACAGGTTTGCCCTGTTTGTATGGGCATGCCGGGCACATTGCCAACCTTGAATGAAAAGGTTGTAGAATATGCGATTAAGATGGGTCATGCTATGAACTGCAAAATCAATGCAGTCAGCAAGCAGGACAGAAAGAATTACTTCTATCCAGACCTCCCGAAAGCATACCAGATTTCACAGGCAGAAGTTCCGCTCTGTGAAAACGGATACTTAGATATTATGGTAGACGGCGAAGAAAAGCGAATCGGCGTGACCAGAATCCACATTGAAGAAGATGCCGGAAAGCTGCTGCACGATGCATCCTTCTCCGGTTCTCTGGTAGACCTGAACCGTTGCGGCGTTCCGCTGATTGAAATCGTTTCTGAACCGGATATCCGGAGCAGTGCCGAAGCAAAGGCATATCTGGAAACCATCAAGTCCATTTTGCAATACCTGAACATCTCTGACTGTAAGATGCAGGAAGGTTCGATTCGTTGCGACGTAAACGTATCCGTTCGGAAGAAGGGCAGCACAGAATTTGGAACACGCTGCGAAATGAAGAACGTCAACAGCTTTAGTGCTGCGGTTCGTGGGATTGAATACGAAGCAAAGCGGCAGATTGAAGTGCTGGAAGCAGGCGGAACGATTGCACAGGAAACCCGTCGGTGGGACGATGCCAAGGGCATGAACTACACCATGAGAAGCAAGGAAGATGCACAGGATTACCGGTATTTCCCAGAACCGGATTTGCTTTCCATCGTTGTGCCGGAAGAAAAGATTGCTGCCTTGAAGGCATCCATTCCGGAACTGCCGAACGCAAAGATTCGCCGGTATGTCAAGGACTTTGGACTTTCTCAGGTAGATGCAACCTTGATTGCAGAAGATTTGGAACGGTCTGCAATGTTTGATGCTTGCATTGCCATTGGAACGTGCAAGCCGAAGAGCATCAGCAACTGGATTTTGTCGGATATTGCGAAGTTCACCAACGATACGGGCAAGAAAATCAGTGAAACCCCGTTGACCCCGCAGCGTCTGACAGAATTGATTGTGCAGGTAGAAAAGGGTGTCATTTCCAACTCGTCCGCAAAGAAAGTCTTCCAGATTGTATTGGAAACGGGAAAAGAACCGCTTGCCATCATCGAAGAAAAGGGTATGGCACAGAATTCCGATACGGGATTTTTGGAACAGCTGGCAAAGGATGTTCTGGCAAACAATGAAAAGTCGGTCAACGACTATAAGAACGGCAAGACCAATGCACTGGGCTATCTGGTTGGTCAGTGTATGAAAGCATCTAAGGGCAAGGCAAATCCGGGCATTGTCAAGGAAATTGTCACCAAGATGCTGAGCGAATAAATCAAATAGCAACGCAACAAAAAAGCACCCGTCTGGCTGTCACACAGAACCAGATGGATGCTTTTGCTTATTTTCTGTTTTTGCTGGAAAATGTCGGAAAGAATCGGGATGCAAACTCCGGCAGGGGAGCAGTCACCGTTTTCCCGTTCAGGTAAGCAAGACAGGAATCCGCCTCCGGATGGAATTGCAGCTGATAGGCACAAAGCAATTGATGTTTGAGGTGCAGCGATTCGTTTTTTCGGCGGTCGCCATATTTGGAATCTCCGGCGAGGGGTGCATGGACATGTGCCATATGGGCACGGATTTGATGGGTGCGTCCGGTGTGCAGGGTGATTTCTGCCAGACAAAGACCGTTTTGCTGCTGCAACACCCGATATTCCGTGATGATTTCCCGATAGCCTGCTTTGGGATGGTCGGAAATGGTAACCGTATTCGTCTTTGCATCTTTCCAGTGATAAGCGTGTAGGATGTCGGTTTGCTTCGGCGGTGTTGCAGTCAAAACACAGAGATAGGTCTTTTGGATACGGTTTTCCCGAATCAGGCGGTTCAGTTCCCGTAAGGTCGCAGCATCTTTTGCAGCCAATACCAAGCCCTCTGTGTTGCGGTCTAAGCGATTGCAGATGGCAGGGGCAAAGCTCTGCTCCTGTTCGGGATGGTAGTCGCCTTTCTGCTGTAAGTAGGCGTGTAAGTTGTCCACTAAGCAGTGGTCAGCGTGTCCGGCATCACTGTGCACCAGCATTCCAATGGGCTTATACAACACTAAAAGATGGGCATCCTCATAGCAGACGGAAAGCGATTCTGCATTGCCCTGCACGGACTTTTTCTCTGCTGCTGGGGCAGCAGGCTGTAGGCAGTCATCCGGCAGAAAAATCGCAATTTCATCGCCGGTTTGCAGGCGAGTTTCTCCGGTACAGCGTTTCCGGTTGACTTTGATTTGCTTTTTCCGGATGGCTTTATAGAGCAGGCTATTTGGCAGAGATGGCAGCATTTTTTTCAGAAAGCGGTCAAGTCGCTGGTCGCTGTCGTTGGGTTGAATCAGAAATGTTTTCATATACGATGATTTCGCAGCATTGCGAACTCCCTTCTAAAACTTCTATTTGAGTATACCATAAATGTGGGAAAAAGAAAAGGATTTTTTCGTATTTTTTAAAGAGGTGAGGACAAAATGACAGAAAAGGAAGAAACAGATGCCAAGCAAGCACCAAAGAAAAATCTCAATCAGGGACACCGCAGCCGCATGCGGAAACGTTACTTAACCTGCGGATTTTCGGGCTTTCAGGAGCATGAAATTTTAGAATTGCTGTTGTTTTATGCCCTGCCTCGTGTGAATACCAACCCCATTGCACACCAGCTACTGAAAGAGTTTCACTCACTGGCAGGTGTTCTGGATGCAGACCCCGTGGAACTGCAAAAAATTCCCGGTGTTCGGGAGCAGGCAGCCGTATTTCTGAACATGCTGCCGGAATTGTTTCGCTATTATCAGCTGAGCAAAGAAACCGAACAGGAAAACCGCAAACAATTGGAACTTGACCGAGTGTCATTCATGGCAACGCACTTGCAGCATCTGTACACAGGCGTGCAACGGGAACAAGTCGCTGTGTTGTTGCTGGACAACAGCCTGCAAATCATACAGGAGTGTTTTTTGTCGGAGGGTTCTGTGACCATATCCACGCTTTCCATTCGGAGCATCGCAGAACTAGCGTTCAAATATCAAGCAGCCTGCGTGATTCTGGCACACAATCACCCCGGCGGTTCTGCATCACCCTCGCAGGAAGATTGTTATGTGACCAAGCAAGTCTACACAGGCTTGCAATACTTGAATGTTACATTGGAAGACCACTATATTATTGGAAAAAATGCTGTGATTTCCATGCGGGAACATGGTTTCTGGGAAACACTGTTATAAGCAGATTTCCGGAATGCCTTTATAAAAATAGGACAGACTTATGTCTGATTTTTTGTGGTATGCTAAGAGGCATGCAGCACAGGTTTTACAGGAGGTGGAACAGGATGTCCGAATTTCGATTACACGCACCCTATCAGCCAACGGGTGACCAGCCAGAGGCGATTGCAGAACTGGTGAGCGGCATTCGAGCAGGCGACCATGAACAGACCCTGTTAGGGGTTACGGGTTCGGGAAAAACCTTTACCATTGCGAATGTCATCGCACAAGTCAACAAGCCGACACTCGTTCTGGCACACAATAAAATTCTAGCCGCACAGCTCTGCTCCGAGTTCAAGGAATTTTTTCCGGAAAATGCGGTAGAATATTTTGTCAGCTATTATGATTATTATCAGCCGGAAGCATATGTACCGAGTACCGATAGCTATATTGAAAAAGATTCCTCGATTAACGATGAAATTGATAAGCTGCGGCATTCTGCCACGACTGCACTGGCAGAACGGCGAGATGTCATCATTGTTGCCAGTGTATCCTGTATCTATTCACTGGGCAGTCCGGAGGAATACCGTTCGATGGTAGTTTCGGTGCGAAAAGGTATGGAGAAGCCACGGGAACAGCTGCTGAAAGAACTGGTTGCGATTCAGTACGAGCGGAACGACGTGCAGTTTGTCCGGAACAAGTTCCGTGTGCGGGGCGATGTTGTGGAGATTTTCCCATCTAGTTCTAACCACACTGCCATTCGGGTGGAATATTTCGGCGATGAGATTGACCGCATCTGTGAAGTGGATACCGTGACGGGAAATGTTACTGCAACGCTACAGCACGCAGCCATTTTTCCGGCATCGCATTATGTTGTCAGCGGCGAGCACGTCGAGCAGGCAATTTCCGAGATAGAAACAGAGTTACAAGAACGGGTGGCATATTTTGAAGCGAATCACCGCTTGATTGAAGCCCAGCGAATCGCCCAGCGGACGCATTACGACATGGAAATGCTGCGAGAAATCGGCTTTTGCAGCGGCATTGAAAACTATTCCCGTATCTTAGCCGGCAGACCTGCCGGAAGCGTGCCCTATACGCTGTTAGACCACTTCCCGAACGATTTTCTGCTGGTCGTGGATGAAAGTCATGTGACGCTGCCGCAGGTACGGGCGATGTCTGCCGGCGACCATGCCCGAAAGGCAACGCTTGTGGACTACGGTTTCCGGCTGCCGAGTGCATTCGATAACCGCCCGCTGAACTTTGATGAATTTTATGAGCGGATACCGCAAGCGATTTATGTCAGTGCAACGCCGGGCGAGTTTGAAAAACAGCATTCTTCTGCCATCGTGGAACAGGTGATTCGTCCGACCGGACTATTAGACCCGATGATTAGCGTTCGTCCGGTATCTGGACAGATAGAGGATTTATATTCCGAGATTCAAAAGCGAGTGGAGCGGAACGAACGGGTTTTGATTACCACGCTCACCAAGAAGATGGCGGAGGACTTGACTGCCTATCTGGAAAAGCTGTCCGTACGGGTGCAGTATCTGCATCACGATGTGGACACCGTAAAGCGAATGGAGATTATCCGAGATTTGCGGCTGGGGAATTTTGATGTGCTTGTGGGCATCAACCTGCTGCGAGAGGGCTTAGACATTCCGGAAGTTTCGCTGGTTGCGATTTTGGATGCCGATAAAGAGGGCTTTTTGCGGAGCGAAACCGCACTGATTCAGACGATTGGACGGGCAGCCCGAAACGCAAACGGCATGGTCATTTTGTATGCAGATGAAGTGACTGGCTCGATGGAACGGGCAATTACAGAAACCGAACGCCGCCGGAAGAAGCAGATGGCATATAATACCGCCCATCACATCACGCCAAAGACGATTACGAAAGCGGTTCGGGATGTCATTGAAATTTCGACCAAGGAAGAAGTGGAAGAGCAGACGGCTGCTCCAAAGATGACGGAACAGGAACGCAAGGCACTGATGGAAACCTTGACGGCACAGATGAAAGAAGCCGCAAAGCTGCTGGAATTTGAACACGCTGCGTATTTGCGAGATAAAATTCAGGAATTGAGGGGGAAGAAAGCATGATAGACCGCATTCGGGTGCGAGGTGCAAGAGCCAACAATTTAAAGAACATTGATGTGGATTTGCCAAGAGATGCGTTAGTGGTAATGACAGGGCTTTCCGGTTCGGGGAAGTCCTCCCTTGCCTTTGATACGATTTTTGCAGACGGTCAGCGGCGGTATATGGAAAGCCTGTCGTCCTATGCACGGCAGTTTTTAGGACAAATGGAAAAGCCGGATGTAGACAGCATCGAGGGCTTGTCGCCGGCGATTTCCATCGACCAGAAAACCACCTCGAAGAACCCTCGTTCTACCGTGGGAACGGTCACAGAAATCTATGATTATTTGCGGTTGCTGTATGCACGGATTGGCATTCCGCATTGTCCGATTTGCGGGCGGGAAATCCGTCAGCAGAGCATTGACGAAATGGTAGACCGTGTGTTGTCGCTGGAAGAAGGTACACGGATTCAGCTGTTAGCACCGATTATTCGTGGCAAAAAGGGACAGCATACCAAAGAACTGGAAAAGGCACGCCGTTCCGGCTATGTGCGAGTGAAGATTGACGACAGCCTGTATGATTTATCAGAAACCATCACGCTGGACAAAAACAAGAAGCATACTATTGAAATCGTGGTAGACCGATTGGTCGTCAAAGAGGGGATTCGTTCCCGTCTGACAGATAGCTTGGAAACCGTCTTTTCCCTGACGGGCAGTTTGGCAGCGGTAGAAATCATGGGCAAAGAAACGTGGCTGTTTTCGCAGAAATATGCCTGTCCGGAACATAATATTTCCATCGAAGAGCTGACCCCTCGGATGTTTTCGTTCAACAACCCCTATGGGGCTTGCGAAAATTGTACAGGGCTGGGCGTTTTCCAGAAAGTTGACCCGGATTTGATTGTCCCGAATGTAGATTTGAGCATTGCACAGGGAGCAATCAAAGCCCCCGGTTGGAACAGTCTGGATGATAATTCCATCGCCATGATGTATTATCAGGCGGTTGCAGAGAGCGAGCATGTTTCCCTCGATACACCCGTGAAAGATTTGCCTGACCATGCGATGAAGTCGTTCTTATACGGAACAACAAAGGAATTATTTTTGCACCGCATCCAAGAAAACGGAAAAAGTACAGGTTATCGGGCAGCGTTTGAAGGTGTCATTCCCAATTTGGAACGCCGTGCAAGGGAAGGCTCTGAGTGGGCAAAGGCAGAGATTTCCGCGTATATGTCTGCTGTTCCGTGTCCGGTCTGCCATGGAAAGCGACTGAAGAAAGAAGTGCTGGGCGTAACGGTTGGCGGACTGAACATCATGGAACTGACCGACCTTTCCATTACAGAGAGCCTGCAATTTTTTGAAACGCTTTCCCTGACGGAGCAGGAACAGAAGATTGCCATGCAGATTTTGAAAGAAATCAAGGAACGGCTGGGTTTCCTGAAAAATGTCGGGTTGGAATACCTGACACTCTCCCGAACAGCCGGCACGCTTTCCGGCGGAGAAAGTCAGCGGATTCGTCTGGCAACGCAGATTGGCTCATATTTGATGGGCGTTCTGTATATTTTGGATGAGCCGAGCATTGGCTTGCATCAGCGGGACAATGATAAATTGATTGCAACCTTGAAACGGCTGCGAGATTTGGGCAATACGCTGATTGTGGTCGAGCATGACGATGATACGATTTTAGCAGCAGATTATGTCGTAGACATCGGCCCTGGAGCAGGAGTCAACGGCGGTAACGTCGTCTATTCCGGCGATGTTGCCGGACTGCTGGCGTGTGAAGATTCCATCACGGGGCAGTATCTCAGCGGAAAGAAACAAATTGCCGTTCCGGAACACCGGAGAGCCGGAAACGGGAATTTCCTGACCGTAATTGGAGCGGCAGAACACAACTTGAAGAACATCACCGTTTCGATTCCGTTGGGGACGTTTACCTGTGTGACAGGGGTTTCCGGTTCGGGAAAGTCCTCGCTGGTGAATGAGATTATTTATAAGCATTTGGCAGCAAAGCTGAATCGAACTCGTGTTCGTGCCGGAGCATTTGAACGGATGGAGGGGCTGGAGTATCTGGACAAAGTCATCAACATTGACCAGTCGCCAATCGGCAGAACGCCTCGTTCCAATCCGGCAACCTATACGGGCGTATTCACAGACATTCGGGAGCTGTTCGCCAAGACGAACGATGCCAAGACAAAGGGGTACACCGCAGGGCGGTTCTCTTTTAACATCAAGGGCGGACGCTGTGAAGCGTGTCAGGGCGATGGCATCTTGAAAATCGAGATGCACTTTTTGCCGGATGTCTACGTTCCCTGTGAAGTCTGCAAAGGCAAGCGATACAATCGGGAAACTCTTGAGGTGAAATATCGGGGGAAGTCGATTTATGATGTGCTGGAAATGACCGTGGATGAAGGTGTTGTCTTTTTTGAACAGCATCCAAAGATTTTCCGAAAGCTAAAAATGCTGCAAGAGGTCGGGCTGGGCTATATTAAAATCGGGCAGCCGGCAACTACGCTTTCCGGTGGGGAAGCACAGCGTGTGAAACTCTCTACAGAGTTGGCAAAGCGTCCGACAGGCAGAACGATTTATATTTTAGATGAGCCGACCACTGGACTGCACACGGCAGATGTGCACCGTTTGATTGATGTGTTGCAGCGGCTGACCGATGCCGGAAATACCGTGCTCGTGATTGAGCACAATCTGAATGTGATTAAAGTTGCAGATTATCTCATTGATTTGGGAAAAGAGGGCGGAACGGCTGGCGGAACGCTGGTTGTCAGCGGAACGCCGGAGGAAGTCGCAGCCTGTGCCGATTCCTATACAGGCAACTATCTGAAAGCATATTTATAAAAAGGAGTCTGACCATGATACGAGAAATTGTAACCGACCCGTTTTTCCTCAGCCAGAAATCTGAGCCAGCCACCAAGCAAGACCAGCAGGTGATACAAGATTTATTGGATACGATTCACGCCCATGCAGACCACTGTGTCGGCATGGCAGCCAACATGATTGGCGTGCGAAAGACAATTTTAGTGGCACAGATTGGGGCAACCTATCAGATTCTCATCAACCCTGTCATTGTTGACCATTCCAAGCAGAGTTATGAAACAGAGGAAGGCTGTCTGTCCCTGACAGGGCAGCGTTCTACTCAGCGATATCCCATGATTGTTGTGGAATATCTAGACCGGAATTTTAAAAAGAAAAAGCAGATTTTCCGAGATTTTGAAGCACAGGTGATTCAACACGAAATTGACCACTTTTCCGGCATTCTGATTTGACCGACAGAAACAGATCAGCTGAAGGAAACAAAAAAAGAGTCTGCGTGAGCAGGCTCTTTTTTCATCTAATCAATTATTTTTAATCTTCCTCACAGACATCCAGTTCACTGGCACACTGCAATTCTGGATAGCCCCATTGCCGCAGAACTTCATAGGTTGCAATGGCAACGGAATTTGAGAGGTTCAGGCTTCGCAGCGTGTGCCGCATCGGAATGCGAACGCACTGGTTTGCGTGGGCGTGCAGGAGCGGTTCTGGCAGTCCTTTGTCCTCCCGTCCAAAAATAATATACACGCTGTCCAACTCGGTGTAAATCGCATCGCTGTGGACGTGTTTGCCTTTGGTGGTAAAGAAATAGAACTGGTCTTGTTCGTCCGCATGTTTTGCGACAAAGTCCGCCCAGTCATCATAATACGTAATATCCAGCTTGTGCCAATAGTCCAAACCGGCACGCTTTAAGTGCTTGTCTGTGACGGTGAAGCCCATCGGCTGAACAAGGTGCAGGGAAGCACCGGTTACCGCACAGGTTCTTGCAATATTTCCGGTATTCTGGGGAATTTGTGGTTCTACCAATACAATTTTCAATTGTTTCATCAACGACAAAATCCTTCCTTTTTACAAAAAAAGCTGCCCCCTGTCGTATAATTTGCAACGAACGGTGGAATCCTATTTCCAGTTTCGCAGGAGAGGAGGCAGCTTGTATGAATCTGAAATCTGTTGTACGGGGCGTTGGCGTTGGAACAGCCGTTGGAACGGCTTGCTATTTGCTTTCCAAAGCCACATCTCGCCAGAAGCATGATATTCGGAAGAACGCAAACAAGGCGATGAAAGCCGTTGGCTGTGTTCTGGACGATATCGGTTCGTTAATGTTCTGAACAGTCCTCCGGATGGTGTTTGCGATACGCAAGATAACTCTCTAAGATGATGGTTGCTGCAACCGTATCCACGACCGCTTTTCTTTTTTTGCCACGGGTATTGGTTTGATTCAAATACTGGTGGGCGGTGACGGTTGTGCTGCGTTCATCCCAGAGCACCGTCGGAAGATTTGTTTTTTCTTTCAGGCATGCGGCGAACTGCTGGCAGCGTTCTGCTCGTTCGCCGATTGTGCCGTTCATATTTTTGGGATAGCCGACCACAATACATGCTGCACGCCGTTCTTTTGCGGCTGCTGCAACTTTTTCCACGCAGGTGTCAAAGTCTGTTTCTGCAATCGTTCCGACTGGAGAAGCCAGCAGTTCCGAGCGGTCACAGATGGCAAGTCCGGTTCTGGCTTCGCCAAAGTCTACGCCTAAAATAATCATCTCAGTCCCTCCGGCTTACCACGGCTTTACAGCACCGATGAGTTCTTTTACATCTGCAATGTGCTGTTCTTCGAGCAGTGCCTGCAATTCTTCGACAATGCGAACGGGTGCATAGGGGTCAGTAAAGATGGCAGCCCCCACCTGTACCGCACTTGCTCCAGCCAGCATCATTTCCATGGCAGCTGCACCGCTGTCCACGCCGCCCATACCGATGACCGGAATGGAAACGGCGTTGGAAACCTGCCATACCATCCGAACGGCAATCGGAAAGACTGCCGGGCCAGACATGCCGCCGACATTGTTCCGCAGAATCGGACGCTTGGAACGGATATCAATCCGCATGCCCAACAGGGTATTGATGAGGGAAACGGCATCTGCTCCGGCAGCTTCCACTGCCTTTGCAATTTCGGTGATGTCGGTTACATTGGGAGAGAGCTTGACCACCAGCGGCTTTTTGGTTGCCTGCCGAACAGCCGCAGTAATGCGTTCCGCAGAGTCGCAGTGTACGCCGAACGCAGCACCGCCCTTTTTCACGTTCGGGCAGGAGATGTTCAGTTCGATCATGTGGACATCGGTCTGGTCGAGCCGTTCTGCAATCGTGACACATTCTTCAATGGTCGAGCCGGCAATGTTGGCAAGAATTACCGTGTCCTTGGTCAGCAGATACGGCAGTTCCCGTTCAATAAAGGCATCAATGCCCGGATTCTGCAAGCCGACAGAGTTCAGCATGCCAGACGGGGTTTCTGCAATTCGAGGGGAGGGGTTGCCCGGACGGGGCGTAATGGTCGTTCCCTTGGTGGCGATACCGCCTAATTTGGAAAGCGGAAACAGTTCTTCATATTCGTGTCCGTATCCGAATACACCGGAAGCCGGAATAATTGGATTTTTAAACGGAACACCCGCTACTTGAACAGATAAATCGGTCATTCCCAAACAACCTCCTTTGCAGAAAATACAGGGCCATCTTTACAAACATGAGCGGAAACGGGTTTTCCCTCCCGTTCCAGCTTGCAGGCACAGACCAGACACGCACCAATGCCGCAGCCCATGCGTTCTTCGAGCGAAACTTCACAGAACACATCTGCAGTGTTGGCAAGGTTCGCAATTGCACGGAGCATCGGCTTCGGACCACAGGCATACACCGCATCAATCTGCTGGGTTTGCAGCAGTTCTTGCAGCGGTTCTGTGACCAGTCCGTGCCGTCCGACCGTTCCGTTGTCGGTGCAGAGAATGGTTTCTGCACCAGCAGCCTGAAACGCCTCTTGTAAGATGACAAATTCCGCACTGCGGAAGCCGCTGATAACGGTTGCCCGTTCCTGATAATACTGAGCCAGTGGGAGCATCGGCGGATTTCCGATCCCGCCGCCCAGCAGAACCACCCGTTTTGCATCCGGCAGCAGGGTGAAGCCATGTCCTAACGACCCAAGTACATCCATGCAGTCGCCGACATTGCAGGCTGCGAGGGTTTCTGTTCCGCTGCCCTTTAATTCAAAGACGATGCAAATCGTGCCCTTTTCCTTGTCAATGCCGCAAAGAGAAATCGGGCGGCGTAAGGTATGGCCGACTGGAAGAATGTGGACGAACTGCCCCGGCTGGGCAGCCGCTGCGATTTCCGGACAGAGAATGACGTATTGCACCATATTCTTTGCCAGAATCTTTTTTTCTAACACAGGATAGCGACCCTGTAAGTAATGCATAGAAAAACGCCTCCTTTTTTGGAAATGCGGATAGGAAAGACCCTATCCGCATTTTTTTTACGTTGGATATCCAGTGGAAACCAGTTAGATTTTTGTGATGTCAACCAGTTCCACATCATCAATGCTTCTGCCGGATTCCAGAATCTTGGACAGAGCCGAAGCAGTGTCGATAGCAGTCAGACAGCAGATGGAGCGTTCTACAGACTTTCTCCGCATCTTAACGCTATCTCTTGCTGGCATTCTGCCTTTTTCGGAAGTGGAAATCATATAGTGAATCTTACCGCTTTCCAGCAGGGTGATGGTGTTCGGTTCGCCCTCGGAAATCTTCCGAACCAGATTGGTTGCAATCATGTTGTGGTTCAGAACATTTGCTGTACCGCTTGTGCCGTACAGTTCAAAGCCCATCCGTGAGAGTCGGTCTGCAATCGGGATGATTTCCTGCTTGTCGGAATCCCGAACGGAAATCAGCACGCCGCCTTCTTTCTTGAGGTCGTATCCGGCAGCAATCAAGCCCTTCAGCAGAGCATCTTCAAAGGTTCTGCCAATGCCCAGGCATTCACCAGTGGACTTCATTTCCGGCCCTAACATAGTATCCACATCCTGCAGCTTTTCAAAGCTAAAGACAGGAACTTTGACAGCAACATAATCGCCGGACGGATACAGACCGCTTTCATAGCCGAGGCTCTTCAGGGTTTCGCCCAGCATAATCTTTGTTGCGAGGTCAACCATCGGGATACCGGTTACCTTGCTGATATACGGAACGGTTCTGGAAGAACGAGGGTTTACTTCGATGACGTAAACTTCATTGTTATAAACCACGTACTGAATGTTGATCAAGCCAACTGCGTGCAGTTCCTTTGCCAGCAAGCCGGTGTACCGTACGATGGTATCGGTCACTTTCTGGTTCAGGTTCTGAGCCGGATAGATGGAGATGGAGTCACCGGAGTGGATACCGGCACGTTCCACGTGTTCCATAATACCCGGAATGAGGAAGTCTGTTCCATCGCAGATGGCGTCAACTTCGACTTCAGTACCCATCATATACTTATCAATCAAAACCGGATTTTCAATCATGTGGCTCATGATAATTGCCATGTATTCGACAATATCCTTATCGGAATGTGCAATAATCATATTCTGACCGCCGAGGACATAGGACGGACGCATCAGAACTGGATAGCCCAGCTGTTTTGCAGCAGCCAATGCTTCTTCGGTGTTCATAACGGTCAAGCCAGCCGGACGAGGAATGTTGCACTTTGCAAGCAGTTCGTCGAACCGTTCTCTGTCTTCTGCTGCATCAATATCATCTGCGGTTGTACCCAGAATCTTCACGCCCATGTCAGACAGATACCGTGTCAGGTTGATGGCAGTCTGTCCGCCGAACTGAACGACAACGCCATACGGCTGTTCGGTCTGTACGATGTTGGCAACGTCTTCCTTGGTCAGCGGGTCGAAATACAGGCGGTCGCCAGTATCGAAGTCGGTGGAAACGGTTTCCGGATTGTTGTTGCAGATAATGGCTTCATAGCCCATTTCTTTCAGTGTCCATACACAGTGTACGGAGCAGTAGTCAAATTCGATTCCCTGACCGATTCGAATCGGGCCAGAACCGAATACGATGACTTTCTTCTTGCCGGAAGCCGTCCGTTCCATGAACTGGAGGGCTTCATTTTCTTCATCATAGGTGGAATAGAAGTAAGGGGTTTCTGCCTTAAATTCGCCGGCACAGGTATCAACCATCTTATAAACAGCATGCTGATGCATCGGGCACTTCTGACCGGACATCCGTTCGATGGTGCTGTCCAGATAGCCGTACTGTTTTGCCAGCTTGTACTTCTGTTCGGTGAGCGTTCCGTCTGCCAGCCACTGTTCGAGGTGTACCAGATTCAGCAGCTTGTTCAAGAACCAGCAGTCAATCATGGTCTTTTCGTGCAGTTCTTCGACGGTCACGCCACGCTTCAGGGCTTCAAATACTTGGAATGCCCGTTCATCATCGACCACCTTCAGGTGTTCCATGATTTCATCCAGCGACATCTTTGCATATTTCTTCATGTTCATGGAGTCAACGCCCAATTCGATGGAGCGAACTGCCTTCATGATTGCCTGTTCAAAGCTCGTGCCGATTGCCATGACTTCACCGGTTGCCTTCATCTGGGTGCCCAGTGTCCGCTTTGCATAGACAAATTTATCAAATGCCCACTTTGGGTACTTTACAACGACATAGTCCAGAGCCGGTTCAAAGCAAGCGTAAGTCTTGCCGGTTACCTGGTTGATGATTTCATCCAGCGTGTAACCGATGGCAATTCTGGTTGCAACCTTTGCAATCGGGTAACCGGTTGCCTTAGAAGCCAGTGCAGAAGAACGGGATACACGTGGATTTACTTCGATAACTGCATACTGCATGCTGGTTGGATGCAGAGCAAATTGACAGTTGCAGCCGCCCTCTACCTTCAATTCAGAGATGATGTTGATGGCAGCAGTTCTCAGCATCTGATATTCTCGGTCGGTCAAGGTAACTGCCGGAGCGATAACGATGCTGTCGCCGGTATGAATGCCGACTGGGTCGAAGTTTTCCATGGAGCAGACGGTAATGACGTTGCCCTTGCGGTCACGGATAACTTCAAATTCAATTTCTTTCCAGCCGCTGATACACTTTTCAATCAGAACCTGTGTGATTGGGGAGAGCCGCAGACCGTTTTTGCAGATGTCACGCAGCATTTCTTCGTTGTCTGCAATTCCGCCGCCTGTACCGCCGAGGGTGAATGCCGGACGAACGATCACCGGATAGTGAATTTCTTTTGCAAAGTCAACCGCATCTTCTACGGTTTCAACGACCTTAGATGGGATACATGGCTGATTGATTTTTTCCATGGTGTCCTTGAATGCCTGACGGTCTTCTGCCTTGTGGATGGTGAGCGGGTCAGCCCCCAGCAGTTTGACACCGTTTGCTTCCAGGAAGCCTTCTTCTGCCAGCTGCATGGAGAGGGTCAAGCCTGTCTGACCGCCCATGGTGGAGAGCAGGCTGTCCGGCTTTTCAATCTGGATAATCCGCTTTACAACGTCCAAGGTCAGCGGTTCAATATAAACCTTGTCTGCCATTGCCTTGTCGGTCATGATGGTTGCAGGGTTGGAGTTGATGAGCACAACTTCAATGCCCTCCTGCTTCAATGCACGGCAAGCCTGTGTGCCGGCATAGTCAAATTCGGCTGCCTGTCCGATGATAATCGGGCCAGAACCAATTACGAGTACCTTTTTTATATCGCTTCTCAATGGCATGGTTACATTTTCTCCTTTTCCATTCCAGCAAGGAATTCATCAAACAAGTATGCAGTATCCAACGGGCCGCCGTGTGCTTCCGGATGGAACTGTACGGTAAAGGCGTTGATTTTGTGATACCGAATGCCTTCACAGGTGTGGTCGTTGGCGTTGACGTGGGAAACCGTTCCGATGGACGGGTCTAAGCTATCGCCAACAACGGCATAGCCGTGGTTCTGGCTGGTAACATAGGTACGGCCGCTCTGCAAGTCGATAACCGGCTGGTTTGCACCACGGTGACCATACTTCAGCTTTTCGGTGCGAGCACCCTGTGAGAGAGCCAGCAGCTGATGTCCCAGGCAGATGCCGAAAATCGGAATGCCCAGTTCTGCAACTGCACGCACATTGTCGATAACTGCCTGATTTTCGGTCGGGTCGCCAGGGCCATTCGACAGCATGATGCCGTCCGGAGCCATTGCCTTGACTTCTTCTGCACTGGTCAGAGCTGGCAGAACGGTGACCTCACATCCACGGGCAACCAGTTCATTCCGGATGTTCCGCTTGTAACCGAAGTCGAACAGTGCCACCCGATATTTCGGGTTCGGGTTGCTGTAGACCCGCTTCTTGTCGCCTGTAACAGAGCAGATGGCATTCTTAACGGTGTAAGCACGAATCTGTTCCAGCAGAGCATCTTTCTGTGCATAGACATCTTCCGTGGTGATTGCACCGTTCATGACACCATATTCCCGAATCTTTCGGGTCAGGCTACGGGTGTCAATGCTGTGAATGCCGATGATGTTCTGTTCTTCCAAGAACGAATTCACATCGCCTTCCATCCGGAAATTGGATGGAGTATTGCACCATTCCCGTACGATATAGCCACGGATATAGGAGCGGTCAGATTCGTTGTCTGCTTCGTTCACGCCGTAGTTTCCAATCAGCGGAAATGTCTGGATAACCAGCTGCCCGTAATAGCTCGGGTCGGTCATGGTTTCCTGATAGGCAGTCATACCCGTCGTAAATACGACTTCTCCGATTGCCGTTCCCTTGACACCAAAATGAATGCCCTCTAAAATCGTACCGTCTGCAAGCAGGAGATACGCTTTCTCTCCTTGATTAAACAAAGACATAGTATAATAGTCCTTTCCAAAAGTTATTGAATATGGCTGCACAAATCTTCCCGCATCCGGATAGCTTCCCGACGAGCAGCACCAGCAAAATCTTCTGCCGGACAATCTGCTTCTTTCTGATAAGCACACATGATTCCACGGGAGGAATTGACAATTGCACCAAGACCATTCTGGTCAAACGCTGCGGCAACACCGGCAGCACCGCCACCCTGTGCCCCGTAACCCGGCACGAGGAAGAACGTATGCGGCAGGCGGACACGCAATTCCTTGAGCTGTTCCGGATAGGTCGCACCGACAACCGCACCGACTGCGGAATAGCCGGATGCACCGATTTGTTCCGCACCCCAAGTTTCGCACATATCGCCCATGACATCATAAACGGTGTTTTCGCCGATTTTCTGGTCTTGCAGTTCGCCGCTGGACGGGTTGGAAGTCTTGACCAGAACGAAGATACCCTTGTCCCGTTCTGCACAGATATCCAGCAGCGGACGGATGCCGTCTGTGCCGAGATAGCCGTTGACGGTCAGAGCATCTGCTCCGAACGGTTCTAAGGTTTCTGTTCCAACGGTCACGCTGCCAAGGTGAGCGGTTGCATATGCCTGCATGGTTGCACCAATGTCATTCCGCTTGCCGTCTGTGATGACGAATAAGTGTTTGCTCTGTGCATAAGCGATGGTTTCCGCCAGCACCCGAACGCCCTCGTATCCGTACATTTCATAGTAAGCAGCCTGTGGCTTGATGGCTGGAACGACATCTGCAAGGGCATCAATCAAGGCAAAGTTAAATTCCTTGATGGCGTTTGCAGCTGCCTTTAAGGTCATGCCATCCGCAGCAAAGTGCTTTTCACGGATGAATGCCGGTACATAGTCCAGCTTTGGGTCTAAACCGGCAACGGAAGGGTTACCGGTTTCCTGAATGCGTTTGATCAATCTGTCAAATGCCATTATCGTTCGTTCCTTTCTATTTTAATCCTTGTCCCGATAGCGAATGACTCCATCGGTCATCGTCAAAACGGCCTTTCCACGGAACTGCATCTGCTTGAATACCGCATTGCGAGCCTTGGAGTGCAGCTTGTTCGGGTCAACGATCCATTCCTTGTTTAAATCGACCAGCGTCAAGTTCGCTGGTGCACCTGCTTCGAGGGTCTGCTTTGGCAGGTGGAGAATTTCTCTCGGGCGGTCTGCCATCAGCCGGACAATATCCGGCAGTGTCAGCAGATTCTGATGATAGAGCGTCAGCGTTGCAGCCAGAGAAGTTTCCATACCAATGACACCATTGGGTGCGTGGTAGAAATCGCTTTTTTCTTCCGGTGTGTGCGGAGCGTGGTCGGTGACAATACAATCAATTGTCCCATCCAGAACACCTTCCAGAACGGCTTTCCGGTCTTCTTCCGTCCGCAGCGGTGGACTCATCCGGTAATCGGCATCTTTCGACAGCACCTTTTCTTCCGTCAGCAGGAAATAATGCGGGCAAGTTTCGCAGGTGACCGCAATGCCTTCCCGCTTTGCCAGCCGGACAATTTCCACGCTGCCCTTTGTGCTGACGTGTGCGATGTGAATCGCACCGTGCACCGAGCCAGCCAGAATGATTTCTCTGGCAGTAATATAGTCCTCAGAAGCTCTGTCCATGCCCTGTACCTGCAACTGTTCGGAAACAGCACCCTTGTTGACGATACCGCCGTGAATAATGGAGAGGTCTTCACAGTGGGAAATCACTGGCAGGTGCAAATCCCGTGCCTGTTCCAGAGCCAGCCGCATTTGTTCGGCATTCTCTACCGGTCTGCCATCGTCAGAAATCGCACAGATACCAGCCTGCATGAGAGCCGGATAATCACAGAGCGATTCGCCTTTCATGCCGTTGGTAATGCAGCCGATGGGGTGTACCTTGACGCCCGTTGGAGCGGCTTTGTCTAAAATATACTGAACCGTTTCGGGGGTGTCGATGGTGGGCTTGGTGTTTGGCATGCAAGCAACATCCGTCACACCGCCAGCCAAGGCAGCGGCTGCACCCGTCAGAATATCTTCTTTTTGGGTAAAGCCCGGATCTCGCAAGTGTACGTGCATATCGAACAAGCCCGGAAAAATGGTCAAGCCCTTTGCTGGGATCACCACATCTGCGGCATCCTGCAAAGTACCTGCCGGAGCACGTTTTGCAATGATACCATCTTGAATCAGAAAATCGCTGGAAATGCCGTAAGCATCGGTTGCATGCTGTAATAAAATCGTCTGCATAGGTTGCACCGTCCTCTCAGTCAATGAATGGTGGGGGAAAACCGGATGATTAAAAAATAGTGACACAGTCCGCATCGTCCAATTCGTTGACAGAAACCTTCACGGTTTCCGTCTGTGCAGTCGGGAGGTTCTTCCCAACATAGTCCGGACGGATGGGCAATTCCCGATGGCCACGGTCAATCAGCACCGCAAGCTGAATGCTGGTGGGTCTGCCCCGTTCCAGAACGGCATCCATGGCAGCACGGCAGCTTCTGCCCGTATAAAGGACATCATCCACCAAAATGATTTTTTTATCCTGTACAGAAAAATCAATTTTTGTTTTTTCTGCGTGATTGGGGACAACCTTATCATCCCGATAGGTGGTAATATCCAACGCACCGAGTTCCACCTGCCGGTGTTCCAGTTCTGCAATGCGTTCCACAATGCGTTCCGCCAAGATTACGCCTCTGGAATAGATGCCAATCACAGCAAGCTGGTCTGCACCGTGGTTGCGTTCGAGAATTTCATAGGTGATGCGGGTAATCGCACGCTGGATGGCGGATGCATCCATAATGGTTTTCAAAGTGGGAGTTCCTCCTTCCTGTCAATGGATTTTTGCACACAAAAAAACGCTGCCTCATCCTTGGACGAGTCAGCGTGCTTTTCCTGCAAATGGTTGCAATGAGGGCTGAAAAATGAGATTGTAGCCGCAAGGAGGTACAATCTGCCGCAAGCTTGAAACGCCTTTTCGACCTCTCTGGATCGACTTAAAGGAATTTATTGTTGTTATTATACCACAGATTCGATGGAATGTCAATCGTATTTCGGAAAAGGTGTCGAAATTTCTGAAAAAAGTCGAATGGGGTGCAGAGAAAGCAGGGAAATGGAACAAAAAGCGAATGGCAGGGGGTTTTCTTTTTTGGTTTTTTTGAGAAAAAAGCAGAAGAAAGAAAAGCGGTTAGCGTTGACTAACTGTTGAAGAACAGCGTTTTTGTTTCAAAAGAAAGTTTGACAAAAAAATAACGATTTGAGATTGACAAAAAAATAACAATGTGGTATAATAACAGCAGAAACCGGAAAAACTGGTTTTTGAAAATCAATTGATAGGAGATTTGCATATGACGGAAAAAACAGAACAGATGACGGTCGGTCTGGTCGACACTGTACCGGCACTGGAAGAGAAATTGGCAGCCCTTCGGACAGCACAGGCAAAATTTGCTACCTACACACAGGAACAGGTAGACTGTATTTTCCGTGCAGCGGCATTGGCAGCCAATCAGGCACGGATTCCGCTGGCAAAGATGGCAGTGGCAGAAACTGGCATGGGCGTTGTGGAAGACAAGGTCATCAAGAACAACTATGCAGCGGAATATATCTATAACGCTTACAAGGATACCAAGACTTGCGGTGTCGTAGAAGAAGACAAGGCATTCGGTACCAAGCGGATTGCAGAACCAATCGGTGTCATTGCAGCCGTTATTCCGACCACAAACCCAACTTCTACCGCCATTTTCAAGACTTTGATTAGTTTAAAAACCAGAAATGCAGTTTTGATTTCTCCGCATCCACGTGCAAAGAAATCCACCATTGCAGCTGCAAAAATCGTATTGGATGCAGCCGTTGCAGCAGGTGCACCAAAGGACATCATCGGCTGGATTGATGTGCCGTCGCTGGAACTGACCAACACCCTGATGCAGGAAGCAGACCTGATTCTGGCAACGGGTGGCCCAGGCATGGTAAGAGCTGCTTACTCCAGCGGAAAGCCAGCACTCGGCGTTGGTGCAGGAAACACACCAGCAGTCATTGACAAGACCGCAGATATTCTGCTGGCAGTCAACTCCATTGTGCATTCCAAGACCTTTGATAATGGTATGATTTGTGCATCGGAACAGTCTGTGATTGTAGACGACAGCATTTATGATCAGGTCAAGGCAGAATTTATCAAGACAGGCTGCTATGTCCTGACACCGGAAGAAACCGAAAAGGTAAGAAAGACCATCTTAATCAATGGGGCTTTGAATAGTAAGATCGTTGGACAGCCGGCAGCAAAGATTGCCGAGCTGGCAGGCGTTACCGTTGACCCACGGACAAAGGTTCTGATTGGGGAAGTGGAATCCGTCGATTTAGAAGAAGAATTTGCACATGAAAAGCTGTCGCCCGTTCTGGCAATGTACCATGCAGCAGATTTTGCAGACGCCCTAAACAAGGCAGACCAGCTGGTACAGGATGGCGGCTATGGTCACACTGCTTCTCTGTATATTGACACGGTTCACGAACGGGAACGGTTAGACCAGTTCGCAGCACGCATGAAGGCTTGCCGTATCGTTGTAAATACCCCGTCTTCTCACGGCGGTATCGGTGACTTGTACAACTTTAACTTAGCACCATCTTTGACATTAGGCTGCGGCTCTTGGGGCGGCAACTCTGTTTCTGAAAATGTCGGCGTAAAGCACTTATTAAATATTAAGACCGTTGCAGAGAGGAGAGAAAATATGCTTTGGTTCCGGACACCGCAGAAGGTATACTTTAAGAAAGGTTGTCTGCCGATTGCCATGCGGGAGCTGAAGCAGGTTCTCGGCAAGCAGAAGGCATTCGTTGTAACCGACCGTTTCCTGTTCCAGAGCGGAACGGTTCACTGCATCACTGACCAGCTGCATGAACTGGGCATTGCCTATCAGATTTTCTCTGACGTGGAACCAGACCCGACCCTTGCTTGTGCAAAGCGTGGTGCAGAAGAAATGCGTGCTTTTGCACCGGATGTCATCATTGCACTGGGTGGCGGTTCTGCAATGGACGCTGCAAAGATTATGTGGGTGATGTACGAACATCCGGAAGCAGACTTTATGGACATGGCAATGCGGTTCTTGGACATCCGGAAGCGTGTTTACACGTTCCCAACTATGGGCGAAAAGGCATATTTCATTGCCGTTCCGACCTCTTCCGGTACGGGTTCAGAAGTAACACCGTTTGCGGTGATTACCGATGAAAAGACGGGCGTGAAGTATCCGCTGGCAGACTATGCACTGCTGCCGAACATGGCAATTGTGGACACCGATTTGATGATGACTCAGCCGAAGGGCTTGACGGCTGCATCTGGGATTGATGCATTGGTACACTCTCTGGAAGCATATGCTTCTGTTATGGCAACCGATTTCACAGATGGTTTGGCACTGAGAGCGATTCAGAACATCTTCACTTATCTGCCAGCTTGCTATGACAACGGTCTGAATGAACCAGTGGCAAGAGAAAAGATGGCGAATGCTTCCACTATGGCTGGTATGGCATTTGCAAATGCATTCCTCGGCGTTTGCCACTCCATGGCACATAAGCTCGGTGCATTCCACCACCTGCCGCACGGCGTTGCAAATGCAGTGCTGCTGACGGATGTGATGCGTTATAACGCTGACCCAAGACCGCAGAAGATGGGCACATTCTCGCAGTATGCATATCCGCACACACTGGAACGCTATGCAGAAGTGGCACGGTTCTTGGGCTTGAGCGGAAACAGCGATGAAGAATTGCTGGAACAGCTGATTGCAAAGATTGAAGCCCTCAAGGAACGGGTTGGCATCAAGAAAACCATTCGGGATTACGGCGTAAAGGAAGAAGATTTCCTCGCAACACTGGATGAAATGGTAGAGCAGGCATTCGATGACCAGTGCACCGGAGCAAACCCACGGTATCCGCTGATGTCGGAAATCAAGGCAATGTATCTGAAGGCATATTACGGCGAATAAGCAGGAAGGTGAGAAACATGCGGGTATTATCAGAACAACCAAACAAGAAAAGTTATCAGGACGGCAACCTCCGGTTGAAAGTGTTCGGAGCATCGTTCAAGAAGTCCGATATTTTGAATGAAGCATTGAATCAGGCAAGAGTGGAAGAAACCGGCTTGCAGATTCCAAAGCTGCTCGAAGTAAAGCAGATTGATGGACAGTGGACAATCGTGACCGAATTCATCGAGGGCGAAACGCTGGAATCTCTGATGGCAGCACATCCGGAAAAGATGACCGAATATCTGGAACAGTTTGTTGCATTGCAGAGCGACATTCTCAGCAAGCGTGCACCGCTGCTGAACCGCCTGAAAGACAAGATGAACCGGAAGATTCGGGAATCTGGCTTAGATGCGACCACACGCTATGAACTGCATATGCGGTTGAATGGCATGCGGGAGCATGAAAAGGTTTGCCACGGCGATTTCAACCCGAGCAATGTCATTGTAACACCGGATGGTGACTGGTATGTAATTGACTGGTCACACGTGACACAGGGCAATGCTAGTGCAGATGCAGCGAGAACCTATCTGCTGTTCTGCCTGAACGGCAAGGAAGACGTTGCCGAACAGTACTTGCAGATTTTCTGCGAAAAGAACGACATTGCAAAGCAGTATGTGCGTTCTTGGATGCCGATTGTGGCAGCTTCCCAGCTTGGAAAGGGCAACGAATCCGAACGGGAATTTCTGCTGCGTTGGGCGAACGTGGTACAGTATGAATAAGCTTCCTGCCTGACGAAAAAACAGGTTCTCCTCCCAATTTTTATAAAAAGCTGTAAGTGTCCCTGTGGATGCTTACAGCTTTTTTGTCGTTGGAAAAATGATTTGATTTGTGGAAAAAATGGTACAACCTGCGAATTGACAGCCAATCGAAAAAGGGATATAATAATTGTTAGAATCCTAATCGTTAGGATTCTAACTGTTTTGGGAGGGGGAACATCCATGAAAGAAACGCTGCATTATTTGTTGATGACAGACCATTTTCTGTTTCAAAAGACGCTGTTCGGGAAAATCAAGGAAACAGGACTGAGCATCGGACAGCCGAAAGTGTTGGACTACTTAAAAGAACACGATGGAACGACACAGCGGGAAATTGCTGCTGCGTGTCAGATTGAACCGGCATCGCTGACTTCCATTTTAAATGGTATGGAAAAGGCGAACCTGATTGAACGGAAAACCTTGGACGGCAACCGGAGAAGCTGGCATATTTTCTTGACAGAAAAGGGAAAAGAGCAGCTGAAATGTGTCGATGCTGCGTTTACAGAGATTGAACAGACCGCATTACAGGGATTTACTGCGGCGGAACAGCAGGCGTTATGTGCCTATCTCCTGCGGATTCACAAAAATTTTGAACCAAAGGCATAAGGAGGATGTTTATGGAAAATGAAAAAACACGTTCCTTACCGAATCGGCTGATTTGTTATTTTGTGGGCTTATTTATTATGACAGCAGGCATTGCGATTTCTGTCAAATCGAATCTAGGTGTTTCGCCGGTCAGCTCGATTCCGTATACTGTTACACGTTGCTGGGGGCTGGAAATGGGCAAAGCAACGATTTTATTTCACTGCGTCTTAGTTTTGATTCAAGTTTTGATTTTGCGGAAACGATTTCAGTTGAAGTCGCTGCTGCAAATTCCAGTCGGCATTGTATTCGGTTATTTTACGACATTCTGCAATTACCTGATGACCTTTGCACCGACTGTTCACAACTTTGCCCTTCGGATTGGCATGTGTCTGGTCAGCATTGTTCTGGTTGCAATCGGAATTTTCTTCTATATGCCGGCAAATATCATGCCGCTGGCTGGGGAAGGTGTTATGCAGGCAGTTTCAGAGGTGACGAAGATTGCCTTTCCGAAAGTCAAGGTTGCATTTGATTTGACGATGGTCGTCATTTCCCTGACCACGTGCCTGCTGGTACTCCATCAGTTCGGCAGTGTCGGCATCGGAACAATTCTGGCAGCGGTTCTGGTTGGTGTTGTTTTAGGGCAGATTATGCGAATCTGGGCAACCATTCAGAAGCGGAAACTTGCACAATAAGTAATAAGAATTGCAAAATTTCTTACAAAATCCACAAAATTCGGGCAGAATTTCTCTGCAAAATCTGTCAACTTGCTTGACAATTCACAAAAAATCTGCTATAATAATTGCATATGAATCAAATCGGAATTCTGGTAAGCAGTAGGATTCCAAGCTGATGGGAAGGAAGTTACAGATATGAAAATTGTACAGAAAATTACAGACTTAATCGGACATACTCCCTTGTTGGAACTGACCCACACCGAGCAGGAAGAACAGTTGCAAGCAACGCTGCTGGGCAAACTGGAATATTTCAATCCGGCTGGCAGCGTAAAAGACCGGATTGCAAAGGCAATGATTGACGAAGCCGAAGAACAAGGCTTGCTGCATCCGGACAGTGTTCTGATTGAACCGACCAGCGGCAATACGGGCATTGGTCTGGCATCAGTTGCGGCTGCAAGAGGTTATCGTCTGATTATCACCATGCCGGAAACGATGAGTGTAGAACGTCGAAACCTGATGAAAGCATACGGTGCAGAACTGGTGCTGACGGAGGGTGCAAAGGGCATGAAAGGTGCGATTGAAAAAGCAGACGAACTGGCAGTGCAGATTCCGAACAGCTTTATTCCGTCGCAGTTCACCAATCCGGCGAATCCGGAAGCCCACAAGAAAACAACTGGCGTAGAAATTTGGGACGATACCGACGGAAAAGTCGATATTTTTGTAGCAGGTGTTGGAACAGGCGGAACGATTAGCGGCGTTGGTGCATATCTGAAAGAACAGAATCCGAACGTGAAGATTGTTGCCGTAGAGCCGAAGAGTTCTCCGGTGTTGTCCGAGGGCTTTGCAGGAGCACATAAGATTCAGGGTATTGGTGCTGGTTTTGTACCGGAAACATTGGATACCAAGATTTATGATGAAGTCATTGCCGTTGAGAACGAAGCAGCATTTGAAACGGGCAGAAAGATTGCTCGAAACGAAGGCGTTCTGGTGGGAATTTCTTCTGGTGCAGCGGTTTGGGCAGCGATTCAGCTGGCAAAGCGTCCGGAGAACAAGGGCAAAGTGATTGTTGCATTGTTGCCAGATACTGGCGAACGGTACTTGTCTACCCCGATGTTTGCAGAATAATCAGGCGGATTGTGTCAAAAATTCGAGCCGCAGGCAACTGAAAAGTTTTTCGGTGCAGCAGTTTTTCAAAAAACTTTTTCGTTTCAGCAATGTTTGATGCAATGATAAAACAACATATAAAAAGCAGGGTTTGCTTCATGCACCCTGCTTTTTTGTATCTATTCTGCAATCCGCTGCATCCAGACTGCCGTTTCACAGTTCCCGAATCGGTTATAGCGGTTCAGTCCATATAGACATTCTGGGTCACGGGTAATCATGTTCCCCTGTTCCCGACAGTTCAACGTCATTTGAATCCCCAATTCTCGCAGAACCGGATTGCTCTCCGAGCAGAGAAAGCCATAAGGATAGGCAAACACCACAGGCTCTATCTGTAACTCCTCCTGAAAACGGGTTTGCAGCAATCCCAAATCAGAAAGCAAGGTATCATGGTACTGCTCTTCCGGTTCATTCTCCTGAATCCGGCAACCGCAGCGGTCTGTATGACTGTGCATCTGATAGGTATGGCTGCCGAGTTCGACCCGTCCAGAATCCAACAGGGCTTGCAAATCCTCCCACGTCAGATAGGAATAGGAATCTTCATGCGGGGATTCCGGAGCAAGTTCATCTGTAAACTGCCCGACCACTGAAACAATTGCACACATGTCATACTGTTCGAGCAGGGGCAGGGCAAGGCTGTAATTGTTATAGAATCCATCATCAAAGGTCAACAGAATCGGCTGTTCCGGCAAATCTCCCGTGCCATTGACATGGCGAATCAATTCCGCAGCAGAAACGCTTGTGTATCCAGCATCTTTTAAATAGGATAAATCAGCTGCAAATGTTTCTGGTCGAATCTGATAATCGCTCTCTGTGCCGGGGGCAATGCTGTGATACATCAAAACGGGCAGAGAAACGGGCGTTTCTGCATGAACGGTTTGCGGACAGCCTTTTGTGAGCAAAAATGCAAGCAGAATCAAACAGCCGTCCAGAATCAAGAACCAGATGCCTTTGTGAGAACGATGCATACGCAGTGCCTCCTTAGCGGATATTCTGTTTATCTTTATGCAGCGATTGGCTGGAATATACGGGAAAAGCAGAGAAATGACGGAATCCGTTCCCGTCATATTGTTACAATCTGCTGCATAAAATAGTGCAAAATGGGTATCATCATGAGGTGATGGCATGAGAAGAAAACGCAGACACAGAAGAAAAAAACGGATTTGGGGTGTAGCAGTTTGCCTGTTGGGGATTCTTTGCAGTATTCCGGCTTGGCATGTTTCCGCCGACCCCCAGAAAGAACCAGAATCGCAGTCCGATACCGCCGATACTGCCTTGCAGAATGTCCGAAGTGAAGGATGTGTACCGCTGCCGGTCTGGAATCCTTTGCAGGAAAAAGCAGAACAAATCACCATGCAGGCAGCAGAAACGCAGTTGGCAGACAGTGGGCAAGTGGAACATCCAAGCGTAGATGCCAGCGTTGTCCCGTACCCGACCAGCTGGAACATTCAGGAAACGTGTGACGTGATTCGTACCACCTATGAAGATTATACGGGAGATGCCTTTTTTACCTTGCCGAATGGAGGCATGGTAAAAAATAAGACCGACCATTCCAATGCAGAATTGCTTGCAGAAAGCGAACTACCGCCAGCGTTTCGGATTGCAGTCAACGACCAGCCGCAGGTTTTAATTATGCATACGCATACAACGGAAACCTATGAACCGGAAGTGCGGGAACATTACGACCCGCAATTTAGCTATCGAACAACCGATTGCAGCAAAAATGTGGTGGCGGTTGGAGATGCGATTACCGCAGAGTTACAGGCTGCCGGAATTGGCGTGATTCACAGCGATGCCGTGCATGATTATCCCTCTTATAATGGAGCATATGACCGCAGTGCAGAAACGGTTCGGGGCATTTTAGCAGAGTATCCGAGCATTAAAGTGGTCTTGGACATCCATCGGGATGCAATTTGCAGCGATACGACTTTAAGTCAGCCAATTGTCACCATAGACGGAAAAGAAGCTGCTCAGATTATGATTATTTCGGGCTGTGACGATGGAACGATGAATATGCCGAATTATCTGATGAACTTTCGGTTTGCCTGTCGCTTGCAATCGCAGATGGAGCAGCAGTATCCAAATTTTACCCGTCCGATTTTGTTTGACTATCGGCATTATAATCAGGATTTGACAACCGGCAGCCTGTTGATTGAGGTTGGCTCTCACGGAAACACAGTCGAACAAGCTGTGTATTCTGGGCATTTGATTGGGAAATCCTTGGCAGAGGTGCTGTTAGATTTGAAATAATCCGCTCACAGGAATCAGAAAGGAGCAGGAAACTTGAAAAAGCGGACAAAAAAATGGCACCGTCTATTTCAGTACGGTGCACTCTACTTGTTATTGCAATTCTTTTTGCTGGCATATTTGCAGGTTGCTTGCCAGTCAGAGAACGCCTTGCAGCGAGAGCCGAGCGTTCGGGTGGCGATTACCGAGCAGAACGCCGAAGCCTTGCAAGTATCGCTTTTGCAGAATACCTATACCATTCCCACACAAATACAGGAAACAACGCTGCCCGTTCCGGTTTTTGCACCAGAGGATGGCTGTTTGCTGTATCTGTTCTGGGAGTTGCTGCAATCCGGCGAAATTTGAAAAACAGAAGAAATGCACCGCCTGTTTCAGTACGGTGCACGTTGCTTATCAGTCAGAGAACGCCTTGCAGCGAGAGCCGAGTGTTCGGGTGGCGATTACTGAACAGAACGCCGAAGCCTTGCAAGGTTCGCTCTTGCAGAACACTGATACCATTCCCACACAAATACAGGAAACAACGCTACCTATTCCAGTTTTTGCACCGTAGGACAGCTGCTTGCTGTATCTGTTCTGGGAACTACTGCAATCAGGCAAAATTTGAATATGCTGGCAGGGAATCTTCCAACGGCTGAATCGACTTTGCATATGTATGATAAAAGCGGTTCAATTCGCCCCGATAGATGAGGTGGGCATTTGAAATATACCGCAAGTCGTCCGGCGTGTGCAGGGAAAGCGGTTTGTTCAGGCGGACACCGGACTGTGCAAGCAGGGTTGCCACGAACTGAGAACAGTGCAGCTTGTGTTTTCTCGACCAGCGAATCCGCAGGAAGGTTGTGCCGAGCCCCAGCACATTGTAAGAAAACATCGAGCGGTGATTTTTGAAGTATGCGAGGTTTTGTTCAAATTCCTGCTTTTTCTCTTTGGTCACGGGGATTGCATAGATTTCGCAGGGGATGACCAAAAATCGCCCTAACGTGCCCTCGCCGACAATTTCCTGATTGAATCCGGCGGGCAATGGAAAATGAATGTGGTTTCTGCAAAAGCTATACATTTCCTCCAGCGTCAAATCCAATGCCACCGAGGCATGGTTATAAGGCTTTCTGGTAAAAAATTGCAGTACTTTTGCAACGGATGTTCCGGTTTGCATCAGCAGAACGAAGATGTGATCCTGCATTTCTCTCACTCCTAAAAAATTGTTTACAAAATATCCGATATTATTATAGCACAATCCCTTGACAAATGCAAGAGGGTGTGCTATAATATAAAAGGTTCGTGAGATGAATGTAAAATATGCGCCTGTAGCTCAGCTGGATAGAGTGTCAGACTCCGACTCTGAAGGTCGTGCGTTCGAATCGCATCAGGCGTACCAAATACACATCTTGCGTCCCTCCCCATGAGGGATGTCAAAAAAAAATAGGGGTATAGCTCAGCAGGTAGAGCAGCGGTCTCCAAAACCGCGTGTCCCGAGTTCGATTCTTGGTGCCCCTGCCAAGGAAAAAGTCTTATCAGATTCTGATAAGACTTTTTTTTATTTCTCTTCAAAAAGAATCAACCGCCCTAATTGCAAAAATTGTATCGCAATCGGGCGGTTTCGTTTTTAGAAAGTTTACAAAATGGGAGCAGCTTAAAACCGAACTTCCACTGCCAAAAGTTTTCTCTGTCTGAACCTGCAAAAAATCATGAGTTTTCCGAATGGTTGCCCTCGCATCTTCCCTAAACAAAAACCAATCGGGGCAACCCATTCTATCAACGGATAACGGAAAACGCAAACGTAGAACAAAAAAATACAAAAGGGCAAGATTCAGACAGACGGAAGAACCGGCTTACTCTGGCAAGTCAACCTCCAGCAACACCGTATTATTGATATAGTCCAAGGCAGTTTGTGCCTTTGCAAGCGTTTCTGCAAGGACTTCATAATCTTTCTCGACGGTTTGGATATCATAATTGGCATACCGATAATCAATGATGGCAGAATTTCGACTATACAATGCATTTTCTCGCTGTTTGGGCAGCAGTTCTTTCATGCGGGACAGCTTTTCCAGCCGATTGGTCAGCTGCGGCAGATAGATCAACATCTGGTCAATGGTCATCTCAAATTCCGGAATGACTGTGGTTGTGTTGAATACATTTAATGTATGTTTCAGCTTGCGGATGTTGGCTTCAATGGCAGCCTGTTCCGCCTGCATGGCAGCATAGTCATATTCCGGTCGGACAGATTCGAGATCCTCTCCCAGAGAAGCAAGAAATGTTTTGGTATTTTCTTCTCGTCTTTGCAGGGCTTTTAGTGATTCATTCCATTGACGCAGCAGTTTTGCTGCCTGTGCGGATGTCATTTTCATGGAGATGCCTCCTTTATTTATTATAATGTATCGTTATACAGTTTCTCCCTTTTCAATTCGTTCTGCCAAGTCGCTGAGATAGACCCAGCGATCCATTTTTTCTGCAAGCTGTTCTTCCAGTGCATCTTTCTGGTCGGATAGCTCCTGTAATAAAACATAATCGGAAACCGCTGCTGCAATTTTCGTTTCAGTTTCCTGAATCTGTTCCTCCAAGTCTGCAATCACAGATTCAATCGTTTCATATTCCCGTTGCTCTTTGTAGGAGAATTTCAGCTTCTTTTTTCCGACAAAAGTTTTTTCTTTCTTTTCGGTGGATTTTTTCTCAGACTCTGCCGGAGCAGTCGGTAAGGCATTTGCGGCATAGTCGCTGTAATTACCGTTATAACGGCGGACGCTGCCATCCCCCGGCAACTCCCAGATTTCCGAAGCCATCTTATCCAAGAAATAGCGGTCATGAGAAATGGCAATCACTGCACCGGAGAAACTTTTCAGATAGTCCTCCAAGATGGTTAGGGTGACAATATCCAAATCGTTGGTTGGTTCGTCCAGCAATAGAATATTCGGGGCAGTCATCAAAATTTTCAGCAGATAGAGCCGTTTCCGTTCTCCGCCGGATAATTTTTCAATGCGATTCCACTGCAATTCCGGCGTAAACAAAAACCGTTCCAACATGGTTGCAGCCGTAACCGTTCCCTCTGGTGTCTGAATGCGTTCAGCGGTTTCCCGAATGTAGTCAATGACTTTTTGCGTGGGATTCATCGTTTCGCATTCCTGTGCGAAATAGCCGATTTGAACCGTGTCGCCCCATGTAATTGTACCGCTGTCCGGTTGCAGAATGCCAGCAAGCAGTTTCAGCAGCGTGGATTTTCCAGCACCATTTCGCCCAATGATACCGATTCGAGCCGCACGGGGCAGCTGATAGGAGAAGTCCTGCAAGAGCACATTCCCTTGTATGGATTTTGTGAGGTGTTCCAGTTCGATGGTCTTCTTTCCCAGTCGGGAAGAAACCGATTGCAGCTGTAAGGATTCTGTTTCCACGGGTTTTTCCCGATTTTCCAAGGCATAGAACCGCTCCATGCGGTCTTTGGACTTTGTCCCTCTTGCCCGAACGCCTCGCCGCATCCATTCCAGTTCCTGGCGGTAAAGGGTGCGGTTTTTCCGTTCTCGTGCTTCCGCATCCGCTTCTCGCTGAGCTTTCTGTGCTAAGTATTCGGAATAATTTCCACGGGAAACGAACAGGTTTCCACGGTCAACTTCCACAATCTGGTTTGTAATGCGATTCAAAAAATAACGGTCATGTGTTACCATGACAATCGCACCCCGATATTTTTTCAACTGGTCTTCCAAGAATTGTACGGTTTCATAATCAATGTGGTTGGTTGGTTCGTCCAGCAGCAGAACATCACTGGGCTGAATCCATGCCGCCGCAATGCCAGCTCGCCGCCGTTCGCCACCGGAAAGTGTGCTGATGTCGCTGTCCACGTTGGAGATGCCAAGTTGCTGTAAAATGGATTTGGCTTCAAATTCTTTTGCCGATTTCAAGTCTGCTGGCAGGTGTGCCATGACTTGTTCCAAGATGCTGCCATGTTCTGCAAAGTCTGGAATTTGCGGCAGGTAAGAAATCCGGATGCCTTTGGTGCGGATAACCGTTCCGCTGTCCGGTTCTTCCACACCGGCAAGAATCCGCAGCAAGGTAGATTTTCCCGTCCCGTTGATGCCGACAATGCCGACCCGATCGCCTTCGTTGAGAAAAAACGAAACGTCATTCAAGACGGTTCGTTCCAGATAAGTTTTTGAAAGATTTTGTGCAGATAATAAAATCATGCTGGATTCCCTTCTTTTGATGTAAGTGATGCAGGCTCTGCGAGTGGCAGATTCCGGACGCTCTTTCGATGAATCATCGTTCCGCTGACAACAATATGCCGGATGGGTATTGCAGGGTTTTTAATGCGAGCTAATAGCTGCCGCACGCCTTTTTTTGACATTAAATTGATATCAACTGCATATGTAGTGATTGGCGGATTTGACAATTCTGCAAAAATAAAATCATCAAATCCAACAACAGAAATATCATTTGGAATGGAAAAGCCAGCCTTTTGCAGGAGACTGATCAAGATATAAGCAGTCGAATCGCAGTTGCAGGCAAATGCAGTTGGCATTTTAGAGAGTTTTTCGAGAGAGATTGCAATTTTTCCCTCAGCATCTCGGTCAGGCAGCACTTGTTTTTCTGTTACGAGAATGCCAGCTTCCCGCATGGCACGGCAGTAGCCATAGTAGCGGTCTAAAATGCTGCTGGTTTCTTCGATAGAGCCGACAAAGGCAATTTCTCTGTGGCCAGCTTGCAGGAGATGTTTGGTCAGGAGATACATGCCATAATAGCCGTCTGAAATGACGGAATCCTGCTGCAATTCTGCTTGAAACGCATCTAAAACTAAGCATGGAACAGAAGCTTGTTCCAGCATCTTATAGTAGGAGAGTGAAAATTTTCCTATGACGATGCAGCCTTGAATCCGATTTTCTGCAATCAAACGGGGCATTGTACAGGTTTGTTCAGCGGATTCTGAAATGACTTCCAAAATGCCGATGTGATTGCCCTGTGAAAGATGAAACAGCACACGCTCATACATTGCCCAGTAAAAAGACTGTCCTTTTTCAATATAGCGGTAGGAGGTAATGATACCGATGGTATAGCAGGGCGTCTGTTCCTGCTTATTTTTTTGAAACTGATAGCCCATTTCTACCGCAAGTTTCTGTATTTTTTTCCGCAATTCTTCGCTGACGCCATCTTTTCCCGCCAGTGCTTTGGAAACGGTTACAGTACTGATTTGTAGTTGTTCTGCGATATCGGACATCCGAACGGCTTTTGCCAAGTAAGTCACATCCTTTTGGAATGCAAGCGGAGAAATTACCCCTGCATCCGCATCTTTTTAAATTTAATTTTAACTAAATTATATCAAACCTGTCCAATTTGTCAAGGGCAGCCGCCTGCAATTTTAGAAATTTTACAATTCCACAGGCGAATAGCGAGGAAATTAGTTGTGAAAATTAAAAAAATTAGCTAAAAAAGAATCGGCATTTGCAACGAATCACAAAAAATGTGGCTGATAATTGTTGAATATGTGCAAAACAGCCATGTGAAATTTGTTCAGAAAAGAGAAAAGCATGATTTTAGCTAAAAAATAGTTGACATTTACGAAAAAATAAGCTAAAATAAAAGTACAGATTAAGTAAACATGAAACACTAGTACAGAAAGGAATGGTTTCTCATGAAAAAATGGATCGCACTCGCAACAGGGTTATCGCTGGTACTCAGCGGATTTGCAGCAGCTGGCTTCCAGCCCAGCAAGGTACAGGCTGCCGACCGGACAGGCTTTGTACAGACTGACGGCACACAGTTTTTGTTAGATGGTTCTACCTTCTATTATGCCGGAACGAACAACTATTACCTGAACTTCAAGCCACAATATGAAGTCGATCAGGTTATGGAAGATGCCGCAGCAATGGGCTTGAAAGTCATTCGTACCTGGGGCAATCTGGATGCCGGTGTCAAGACCGACAAGGTGAACAAAGATGGATACACCGTTTTCACGGATAGCGTAGACGGTTCTGGGGAAAAGGAAGGCGTTTATTATCAGTACTTTGATGCTGACCTTGGAAGACCAGTGGTCAATGAGGGAAAAGACGGCTTGCAGAAGTTGGACTACGCCATCTATAAGGCAGAGCAGGAAGGTGTCCGGCTGCTGATTACGTTCACCAACAACTGGGAAGCATTCGGCGGGATGAGCCAGTATGTAAAGTGGGCACAGCTTGCCGGTGAAAACGTCACAGGGCACGATGATTTCTATACCAATGAAACCATCAAGGGTTGGTATAAGGATTACATTAAAACATTGCTGAATCATGAAAATGTGTATACCGGAGTCAAATATAAAGATGACCCGACCATCTTCTCCTGGGAACTGGCAAACGAACCACGTTGTGAATCGGATGCCGGATGTGAAAATCATGTTGTAGAAAATTGGGCATCTGAAATGAGTGACTATGTAAAGTCCATTGACTCCAATCATATGTTGGCAGTCGGCGATGAAGGATTTTACAACTACGGTTACAATGATTTTCCGGAGGGCGACCACAAGTATGTTTATCATGGCAGTTCCGGTATGGACTGGCTGAGCCTGACAAATTTGCCGAATATCGACTACGGAACGATTCATGTTTACTGCGATCAATGGGGCTTGACCAAGGAACAGGGAAACTTCTGGTTCAAGAAGCACGGCGAAGATGCAGCAGCAATGAATAAACCTGTTATCGTAGAAGAATTTGGATGGAAAGACAAGAGTGAACGAGCAGACGTTTACAATGAATGGTTTGACATCTTCGAGGGGAACACCTATGAGGGCGTTGAATATGCCGGAACAAATTACTGGATGCTGGCCTCTCTGACCGGAGATGGAACCCTGTATCAGGATTATGACGGCTATACTGTTTATTATAAGGGCGATGCAAATGGCAACCCGACACAGGATGCTTGCGATGCCATCATGGCACACGCACAGCGGATGGATGCCAAGAATACACAGAACAGCGTTTCCCCAAAGAAAGCAAATTTTGATATTGTAAAGCCGGCAGACATCCAGCTGCGGACAACGATGGAACTGGGCAGCGTTTCCGGTGTACAGTTTGGTGACAAGATGTTGACCGAGGGCACAGATTATACGGTGGAAGACAATGTGATTACGATTTCTGCAAAGGTTCTGGAAGGGCTGGAACTGGGCAACTATAAGATTACCATTTTGACCACCGACGGCAATCAGCCAACTGTTTTATTGAGCGTGATTGACTCCAACGCAGAAACGCAGAAAAAAAGTGTGATTGACAACTTTGAATCCTATGCAGATGATGCAGAATTGGCAGCTGCTTACCACCGGAACAGCAGCGGCGATTCCCTGACGGTTTCTCTGGATGCGGAACATGCCAAGAACGGCAACTATGCAATGAAGTACGAATATTCCGTTGCAGATGGCGGAGCAGGTTACTGCGGAACGACCAAGAAGCTGAACGGTGCAGATTGGACAGGCTTTGACGGCATTCACTTCTGGATTCTATCCGATGGCAGCAATCGGGATACCACTATTCAGTTCATTGATGGAGCAGGTGCTTACTGGGAGAGCATTCAGCATGTGACTGCGGAAACAGGCTGGCAGGAAGTCAAGATTCCGTTCTCCGATTTTCGTTTGCAGCAGTGGGGTACTGCCGCTGAAACACCGACATTGAATGGTGTTTCTGAATATTCCATTTATACCGGACAGAACGGCAATCCGGGTACTGGTGTTTGGTATTTCGATGACATCGGTTTGTATCAGGATGGTGCAACTGTTCCGGATGCAGAAGTTGTAGAAAGCAGTGCAACCTTCTCGAAGCAAGCTCCGGCAGATGTGATTTTCACTATCATTACCAATGGGCATGCAGTGACCGGCATTACAGAAGAGGGCGAAGCATTGCAGCAGGGCGTAGACTTTGCCATCAACGGCAGTCAGTTCCGGTTCAATCAATCCTATCTGGAAACCTTGTCCGAGGGTGTTCACACTTATCATGTGGGCTTTGCAACTTGTCCGGATTTGGTACTGACCATTACCGTTACCGGAAGCACCGTTACCACGACGGAAACCACGACAGAGCCGAGTGAAACAACCACAACCACAACAACCACAGAAACCACAAGCACCGAAACAGAAGTTACAACTGGTTCTGAATCCGAAACAACCACAACAACTGATGCAGATACAGACACCAATTATGGCGATGTCAACTTGGATGGTAAGGTAGACTTGGTAGATGCAATCACCATGAACAAGTATCTTGCAGGACAGATTACACTGTCTGAACAGGCAACAAAGAATGCGGATGTCAATGCAGATGGTTCGCTTGGCGATGGTGACAGCACGACTCTGATGCAGTTTGTTCTGATGATGATTCCGAATCTGCCAGCATAAGCGTGAAAACGGAGAGGTATTTTTGATATGAAGGGTTTGCAGAAATTTGCAGCACTTTGCACCAGTGTGGTACTGGGTGTATGCGGAATGGGTTCTGTTCTGGCACAGCCGCTGACGGCCGATGCAGCAACAGAATCCACCGTTCCAGAGGGCTTTGTCTATGTCGATGGAACACATTTCATGTGTGATGGAGAACCGTTCTATTTTGCCGGCTGTAATTCCTATGATATGTTTACACTGGGTGATGGTTCGAGCAACGATTCGACCGAGGCAATTGAAACGAAGTTTATGAACAAGGAAGCCATTGATGCCAGAATGCAGCAGATGGAAGACAATGGTGTTCGGGTTTTGCGAACATGGGGCTTTTCCAATGAAACATGGCATGGTTTTGAACTCGCACCGGGCGAATACAATGAAGCAGAATTTATGCTGTTTGACTATATCATGTACTCTGCACAGCAGCACAATATCCGTGTGATTATCACGCTGGAAAACTACTGGGAAGCCTATGGTGGAATTGACAAGAAGCTGAGTTGGGCAGGTGCTGGCAGCGGCGGCAACCACAAGAGCCGTGCAGCATACTTCACCAATGAAACTTGTAAGCAGTGGTACAAGGATTATGCAAAACACTTTGCAGAACGTACCAACTATTTTACAGGCGTGCAGTATAAAGATGACCCGACCGTCTTTGCGTGGGATTTGATGAATGAGCCACGGTATCAGGACGCAGGCGAGGACAGCACCGGCTTGACACTGCGGGCTTGGGTCGATGAAATGGGTGCATATATCAAGGAAGTTGACCCGAACCACATGGTTTATGCAGGGCTGGAAGGACACGGTGTAGACTATGGATTTGGCGGAGATGAAGGAAATCCATTCGTCTATATCCAGCAGTCCCCATATATTGACTTTTGTTCGGCTCATCCATATCCGGATGAACATTGGGCAAACATGACACCGGAAGACACCAAAAACACCATGGTGCAGTGGATTGAAGATGCCCATCAGGAAGTGGGAAAGCCGTTTGTAGTCACAGAATTTAATGTGCATAGTTCTTTGCCGGAGGCAGAATATGAAGACTATTGGAAAGCGGTTTTCGATACGATTGAAGAATACGATGCAGCAGGCGGTTTGTTCTGGGAATTCAATGACCGCAAGCTGAGTGAATTCACGGTCATGGATGGTGACCCGATTCTGACCTACTTCCAGCAGCATGCTGCTCGCATGGAAGACAAAACCCCGATGAACAGCCTTTACACAAAGAATACGGTTGTGGACAAGGATAACCCAATAGATGTTCTGCTTTCTTATGAGATGCAGAGCGGAACAGTGACTGGTTTGCAGCTGGATGATACCATCCTGACTGCTGGAACAGATTACGAACAAACAGAAGATACGATTACCGTTTCTGCTTCTGTCTTTTCTGATGTTGCAACGGGAGAACATACGATTCAGTTGCTGACCTCAGAGGGCAACCAGCCAAAAGTAAAAATTCGGGTTTACAGTGCTGCGGAAGAAGCACAGAAACGCAGCGTGATTGATGACTTTGAATCCTATGGAGAAGATACAGCCCTTGCAGCTGCTTATACAACAAATGTGAATGGTGATACTTTAAAGATTTCTTTGGATGCCGAACATACCAAGAACGGCAGCTATGCGATGAAATATGATTATTCTGTTGCAGACGGCGGAGCAGGTTACTGCGGAGCAACCAAAAAGCTGAGCAATGCAGATTGGACAGGCTTTGACGGGGTTCGCTTCTGGATTCTGTCAGACGGCAGCAATCGGGAAACCACGTTCCAATTTGTAGACGGAGCAGGTGCTTACTGGGAGAGCATTCAGAAAGTAACCGCAGAAACGGGCTGGCAGGAAGTCAAGATTCCGTTTTCCGATTTCCATGTCCAGCAGTGGGGCACTGCTGCGGAAACCCCAACTTTGCAGGGCGTTTCAGAGTTCTCGATTTATACCGGACAGAACGGCAATCCGGGTACCGGCGTTTGGTATTTTGATGATATTGGCTTGTATCAGGCAGGAAGTACCACAACCACAACGACTACTACGACTGGGACAACTACGACGACAACGACCACAACAACTACTGCAGAAACCACAATCGATGCAGATACAGACACCAACTATGGCGATGTCAATTTGGATGGCAAGGTAGACTTAGTGGATGCAATCATGATAAACAAGTATCTTGCAGGACAAATTACACTGTCTGAACAGGCAACAAAGAATGCAGATGTCAATGCAGATGGTTCGCTTGGCGATGGCGACAGTACAATTTTAATGCGGTTCATTTTGATGGTGATTCCAAATCTGCCATATGTAGAATAACATTTTTCAAGCCAACTCCTTAAATAGAATATAGACCAAAACTCCATCATGATGTATTTCGTGGTGGTTTTTTGGTTTAGAATCAAAAGCATAAGAATTCATTCTATCAATAAAATGTTCTAATCTTATTAAAAAAGAAAAGAATTCCTATCAGAAACCATGAAAAACAAGAATTGCAAAGAAATTTATATAAATCTCTTGACAAGTTCCATAAATGTGCTATAATAATAATTACAGAAAGCGGGTGAGAATCATGAAGAAGCACACATACAGCATTGTACTGACGGACACGGTGGTGCAGGAAGTAGATCGGCTGGCAGCCCAAAAAGGCACAAACCGTTCTACGATGATGAATCAGATTTTGGCAGATTATTTTTCCTGCAAAACACCGGAAAAACAAATGGCTTCTGTTTTTTCGTTGATTGAACAGCAGATGCAAAATGTTTTTCGGGTACAGCTGCAAGCCTCTGATGCGATGATTTCGCTGCACAGTGCTTTGCAGTATAAATACCGTCCAACCGTGCGGTATCGTGTGGAGCTGCTGCGAATCCCGACAGAAAATAGCATTGGCTGGCTGAAGATTTCCTGCCGGACGCAAAATCAAGCTTTGCTGCACAGTATGCAGCAGTTTTTCCGCTTCTGGATGCACTTGGAACTGCAAACTTACCCAGCGTATCGAACCGTTCCGGAGTTGTACGTTTTAACAGAGAATGGAATGGTACGGCGGTTGCTTCGGCACAACTTGGAAACGGAAGAAGAAGTTGCCGATGCCATCAGTTCCTATATTCGTCAGTTTGACCGCCTGCTGAAACAATATTTTGCAGGCTTGCAGCAGCAAGTTCCGGCAGAAGCGTTGCAAGCGGCTCTGGAACAATCTTACCTGCAAATGCAGGCTGGATTGTCATAGAAACAACTTACAGCCACACAACCAAAAGAGAGAAATTCGATTGGATGACCGATTGCAAAAAAATCGGTGTCCGTTTTGATACAAGGAGGAATGAATCATGAATGCACAGAAATTGACAGAAAAATCATTGGAAGCCATTCAAAGTGCAAATGATATGGCGATTTCTCACCAGAATCAAATGATTCAGCAGGTGCACTTGCTGTGTGCATTGCTGGAGCAGGAGAACGGCTTGATTCCGCAGCTGTTTGAAAAAGTCGGCGTTTCCAAGGAAACTGCCGTTCGGGATTTGGAACAGCAAATCAACCAGCTGCCGTCCGTAACGGGCAGCGGCAGAAAAGCAGATTCCGTTTACATCGCACAGGATGTGGACATGGTTCTGACGGATGCCGAAAAGCAGGCAGATAAAATGCGGGATGCCTATGTATCCGTGGAACATTTGATGCTGAGCTTGTTCGACCATGCAAATGCAGATGTGAAAAAGCTGTTCCAGAAGTGGAACTTGAAAAAGGCGGACTTCATGAAAGCCTTGATGGCAGTACGGGGCAATCAGCAGGTAACCGGACAGAATCCAGAAGAAACTTATGATGTCCTGAAAAAATACGGACAAGATTTGGTACAGCTGGCTCGGAATAACAAGCTAGACCCAGTCATTGGCAGAGATAGTGAAATCCGAAACGTCATCCGAATCCTGTCCAGAAAGACCAAGAACAATCCGGTATTGATTGGTGAACCGGGTGTTGGTAAAACAGCGATTGCCGAAGGGTTGGCACTGCGAATTGTACGGGGCGACGTTCCGGATAATCTGAAAGACAGAATCCTGTTCTCTTTGGATTTGGGTGCATTGGTTGCCGGTGCAAAATATCGTGGTGAATTTGAAGAGCGGTTGAAAGCCGTTTTGAACGAAATCAAGAAGAGTGAAGGCAAAATCATTCTGTTCATTGATGAATTGCATACGATTGTCGGAGCAGGGAAAACAGATGGTGCAATGGATGCCGGCAACCTCTTGAAGCCGATGCTGGCAAGAGGCGAACTGCATTGTATCGGTGCAACCACCTTGAACGAATATCGGCAGTATATTGAAAAGGATGCAGCACTGGAACGGCGATTCCAGCCAGTCATGGTCAATGAACCAACTGTCGAAGATACCATTTCGATTCTGCGTGGTCTGAAAGAACGGTATGAAGTGTTCCATGGCGTAAAAATTCAAGACCAAGCTTTGATTGCAGCTGCAACGCTCTCCGACCGATATATCACCGACCGATTCTTGCCTGATAAGGCAATTGACTTGATTGATGAAGCGTGTGCACTGATTCGGACAGAGATGAACTCGATGCCGACCGAAATGGATGAAATCCAGCGGAAAATCATGCAGCACGAAATTGAAGAAGCTGCCCTGAAAAAGGAAGACGACAAGCTTTCTCAGGCACATCTGCAAGAAGTGCAACAGGAACTGGCTCAAATGCGGGAACAATTCCATGCAATGAAAGCAAAGTGGGAAAACGAAAAGGCAAACATCTCGAAAGTACAGAAGCTGCGGGAAGAGTTGGAAAGCGTCAATGCCCAGATTGCAAAGGCAGAACGGGAATACGACTTGAACAAAGCAGCCGAACTGAAATACGGCAAGCTGCCGTCCCTGAAAAAGGAACTCGAAGCTGAAGAGGCAAAGGCAGAAGCTGCCAAGGAACAGAGCGACAATCTGCTGCGGGATAAGGTCACGGAAGAAGAAATTGCAAGAATCATCTGCCGTTGGACAGGGATTCCAGTTGCTCGACTGATGGAGGGCGAACGGGAAAAACTGTTGCACATGGAAGACATTCTGCACCGCCGTGTCATCGGTCAGGATGAAGCCGTTGAAAAAGTCAGCGATGCCATCTTACGTTCTCGTGCTGGCATTCAAGACCCGAATCGTCCGCTTGGTTCGTTCCTGTTCTTAGGGCCGACGGGTGTCGGCAAAACCGAACTCGCAAAGGCTCTGGCAGAAGCCCTGTTCGATGATGAAAATAACATTGTCCGGATTGATATGAGTGAATACATGGAGAAATTCAGCGTGAGCCGTCTGATCGGAGCTCCTCCTGGATACGTTGGCTATGAAGAAGGCGGTCAGCTGACCGAAGCTGTCAGAAGAAAACCGTACTCCGTGGTATTGCTGGACGAAATCGAAAAAGCACATCCGGATGTCTTTAACATCCTGCTGCAAGTGCTCGATGATGGTAGAATCACCGACTCGCAGGGCAGAACGGTGGACTTCAAGAATACCATTATTATCTTGACTTCCAACTTAGGTTCTCCGTATATTCTGGATGGCATCAACGCAGACGGCGAAATCTCCGAAGAGGCTCGCCAGAAGGTTGACCAGCTGTTGAAGCAGTCGTTCCGTCCGGAATTCCTGAACCGTCTGGATGAGATTGTATTCTATAAACCGTTGATGAAGACGGAAATTTACAAGATTGTAGACCTGATGCTGAACAGCTTGAGAAAGCGGCTGGAAGACAAACAGTTGTCGTTGACCGTAACGGATGCAGCCAAGGATTATATCATTGCCAACGGCTATGATGTCAACTATGGTGCTCGTCCGCTGAAGCGTTGGATTCAGCAAAAAGTCGAAACGTTGTTGGCTCGAAAAATCATTGCAGAAGACCTTGCACCGAATACCATGTTGACCGTAGATTATGACGGCAACAAATTGATTGTTCGGTAAAACGCTCATTTATGCGTATTTTTCCATAAAAAAAGAGGAAAAAAACGGCGAAACTTCTGTACATTTGTCATTTTTGCAAAGAGTTCTTGACAAATCCTTTGGAATCCGCTATAATGCGTATAGATAACGAATTATGGAGGAATTACAGTATGACAAAAACAGAATTGATTCAGGGTGTACAGGAAAGATTGAACTGCACAAAGAAAGATGCAGAACTGGCAGTAAACACCATTTTTGAAGTGCTCACAGATGCACTGATTCACGAAGAAAAGGTTGCGATCTCAAAGTTCGGTTCTTTTGAAGTGCGTCAGCGGAACGAAAAGCTCTGCAAGAATCCGCAGACCCAGGAATTGATGGTGGTTCCGGCTTCCAAGGCTCCTGTTTTCAAGGCAAGCAAGACGCTGAAGGACGCTGTGAATCAGAAGTAATCAAACACAAAGGATTTTCCAAACAAGGAAGGGAGTAATTGCAAGATGCCAAAACAGACAACAACAGAAAAGGCTGCTGCAACACCGGCAAAGAAAACTGCTAGCCGGAAAAAGGTTGTATTTACCTTACAGTTTGCAGGCAAGGAACTGACCGTAGCAGAAATGGAAGCTCTGGCAGTTGCTGCATGGATGGAACAGACTGGCGGACTGAAGAAGGACGCAAAGGATATTCAGCTCTATGCAAAGCCGGAAGACAGCATGCTGTACTACGTCATCAACGGCGAATCTGGTTCAGTTGCCCTTTAATGGAATCAACAAACAACACAAAAGCCCGTCTGTGGTTTCTCACAGACGGGCTTTTTGTTTTTATCATGCTGTGTGTTACTGTTGAAACTTTGCAGCAATGGTGATTTTTTGCTTGATACCGAAAGCAATGTTTTGCATCGCCAGCAGCATCGAAACAGAACCATTTTGTTCCGCAACTTTGATGTTCTGGAAGTCCAACATGGTTTCTTCTGCTGCCAGTATCGCTTGCAATTGTGGACAGTTCGAGAAAGCAGCAGTTTGAATCTGCGTGACACTGGTAGGAATCACAAGCAGCCGTAATTGACTGCATCCAGCAAATGCATTTGTTCCAATTTGTGTGATACCGGACGTAATCACAACTTTCTGAATCGAGTCTTTGTAGTCGTTCCACGGAGCAGGGCTTGCATCGGAATCATCGGTCATTGCTCCCGTGCCAGAGATGGTAAGAACGCCGTCTTCAAACGTCCAAGTTGCATCTGTTCCGCAACTTCCGTTTATTGAATTGGAAAGGGTGTAAGTGGTCTGCGTTCCATCCTGAAAGGCAACTTGAAAGGTATTTGCTCCCTGATAGGTGATGGTTGCAGGGGCACGATTTTCTTTTTGCGAGTCGATGAGGACATCGGAATAAGAGCCATCCGGATTGACGGTAAATTCAGAAACCCGAAATGGTTCATCATAGTTGTAATTGAAATCGATGAGAATGATTTTGTTGTCAACAGCAAATACATTTGTAAAGGTGCTGGATAATTTGATGTAGTTGGTGCATTTTGTCCATGTTTTTCCAGTATCTTTTGTAGCATAGACAAAGTAAGCCGTTCCGCCTGCTTCTCCGCCTTGTTCCACAAATGCAACGCCGTTGTTTCCATCCTGCATGATGAGTTTTTTGTCGTTGTATAATGCCTGACAGCTCAAGCCGCCTTGATACAGTTCACTGTCGAAAGAATGGTTGTCAATCGTTACCGTTTCGCCATCTCCGCATGAAATCGAAACCGTACCGGATGCACTTGCTCTTGCAGGCACGGAAAAACAGGATACAAGCAGACACCAGCAAAGCAGAATGCCAAACCAACGCAACAATCGTTTTTTCATAAGAAACACCTCCAAAGAAAAATTGCAGGAACAAATGATACTTCTGTTCCTGCAATCTGTTTCAAGATTCTGTTATTTCGCAGCGTTTTCCACTGCAAATGTCAAAACGCACATCAATCCTGTTCCAATGGCAACGGCTGCCGGCAACGCTCCGCCCTTTCCGAGCAGGAGACTTGCGATTCCGCCCAGTGTTCCGATGATGGCAAGAATTGCACACACCAAAACCGGAACGTGCAGGAACAGCAGAATGCCGCTCAGCAGCGAAACCACCAACGCCAGCAGACCAACCAACAGGGAACGGTCTTGCAGGGGGTTCTTCTTTTCGTTCATATGCAAAATTCCCGATTAAGCACGCAGAGTTGCACCGTGTTCTTTCAATGCTTTCAGAACCCGTTTCATGGCTGCATCTGCCTGTTCATCGGTCAGCGTGCCTTCGTGAGAACGCATCCGGATGGAGAACGAAACGCTCTTCATACCAGCAGCAATCTGTTCGCCCTTGTAAACGTCAAACAGCGTAATTTGTTCGAGAATGTTGCCAACGGCGTTCTTCATGGCAGCCTGCAAATCGCCAACCGGAACTTCGTCTGCACAAACCAGACTCAAGTCACGGGTGATTGCCGGGAACTTCGGCAGTGGCTGATAGGTGATTTCTGTCTGTGCCAGCGGCTGCATTTCGTCAATCAGCAGCTTTGCAACATAGGTGCGAGTACCGATGTCATAATTTTTCTGAACGGTCGGGTGTACTTCACCTAAATAACCAATCGGGGTTTCTCCGGCATAAATCACAGCACTTCTGCCCGGATGCAGGGCACAGGTTTCGCCGAACGGGGTATCTGTAGCACAAGCCTTGTAGGTGCAGTCATGCAGTCCAGCGGTTTCCAGAATGGTTTCAACCATGCCCTTGAGCGTGAAGAAATCTGCATCATCGCCATACATACCGATGGTCAGGCGGTCTGGTTCTTCCGGCAGCTTGTCCGGAGCAGTCGGCAGATATTCTTTTCCAATTTCATACAGAGCCACCGCAGCGTTCCGGTTCTTATAGTTCAGGGACAGGGTTTCCAGCATGGATGGGAGGGTTGTTGTCCGCATCACGCTGGTATCTTCGCCCAACGGGTTGGAGATGACAACGGTTTTCCGCAGGCTGCTGTCTGCCGGCAGAGCGATTTTATCGAAATACTTCGGGGAGATGAAAGAATAAGTCAGAATGCCATAGCAGCCAACTGCAACCGTTGCATTTTCCAGTGTCCGGCGGAATTTCTGCTTCGGGGTCAGGCTGGCATTGGCAACGCCTTTGATAACCGTAGACGGAATGTTGTTGTAACCGTAAATCCGGGCAACTTCTTCGGCAAGGTCTGCCGGACGTTCCAAGTCAATCCGGAAGCTCGGAGAAATGCAGGTGTCGCCGTCCACTTCAATTTCCAGCATCTTCATGGTGTCGCACATTTCTTCTCTGGAAATATCTGTGCCGAGGAACTTGTTGATCCAATCCGGGTCAAACGGAATGCGGTTTCTCTGCTTTTCGTTATAATTGAGGTCAATGTGGGTGCGAACCGGTTCGCCAGCACCTAACAGTTCAACCAGTTCAAATGCCCGTTCGAGTGTCCGCAGGCAGCCCTCTGGGTCTAAGCCCTTTTCATAACGAGCAGATGCATCTGTCCGCATGCCGAGTTTCTTTGCGGTGCGGCGAACCTGTACCGGTTCAAAGTAAGCAGATTCAAATACAACCGTGTTGGTATCTTCCATAATACCGCTGTATTCGCCACCCATAACACCAGCAACTGCAATCGGCTTTTCAGCATCTGCAATGATGAGCATTTCCGGAGAGAGGTTTCTTGTGACACCGTCCAGTGTGGTGATGGTTTCACCCTCGGCAGCGTTCCGAACGACAATCTTTCCATCCTTGACATACCGCAGGTCAAATGCGTGCATCGGCTGACCATATTCCAGCATGACATAGTTGGTGATGTCCACGAGGTTGTTGATCGGACGCACACCGCTTGCACGCAGCCGTTCCCGCATCCAGCGAGGAGATGGAGCAATCTTTACATTCTTGACAATCCCAGCTGCATAGCGTGGGCACTTTTCCTTGTTTTGGATTTCCACCTGCAATGCGTCCTGAATGTTGCCGTCAATGCCTTGGAAGGTCGGCTTTTTCAGGTTCAGCGGAACGTGATAGGTTGCAGCAGCTTCTCTTGCCAGACCGGTAACAGACAGGCAGTCCGGACGGTTGGAAGTGATTTCAAATTCTACCGATGTATCATTCAGACCGATGGCTTCGTGAATATCCTGTCCAATCTGACAATCTTCCTGAATGAGGAAAATGCCGTCTGCAATGGCATACGGGAAATCATGAACCGTTAAGCCCAGTTCACCGAGGGAGCAGAGCATGCCGTTGCTTTCCACGCCACGCAGCTTACCCTTTTTGATTTTCACGCCGTTCGGCAGTTCTGCACCGCAGAGGGCAACCGGAACGATGTCGCCAGCTTTGACGTTTGGTGCACCGGTTACAATCTGAATCGGCTGTTCCTGTCCGACATCGACCTGACAAACGACCAGATGGTCAGAGTTTTCGTGCGGAACAACAGAAAGCAGCTTTCCGACTACAACATTTTTGATTTCGCTGCCCTCTTCGGTGGCAACTTCTACCTTTGAACCGCTCATTGTCATGGCAGCACAGAAATCTTTCACAGTGGTGTTCAGTGTGACATAATCCGAGAGCCATTTCATGGATAAATTCATGCTTATAATCCTCCTTTACGCAAATGCCTTAGAACTGTTCCAAGAACCGATAATCATTCTCGAACAACAGACGCATATCCTGAATGTTATACCGCCGCATGACAATTCGTTCCAGACCCAGACCGAATGCAAAGCCGGAATAAACATTGCTGTCAATACCGCAGCCTTCCAGAACCTTCGGGTGTACCATACCAGCACCCAGCAATTCGATGTAACCCTCGCCCTTGCAGAGCCGGCAGCCCTTACCGTAGCAGTTATAGCACATTACGTCTACTTCTGCACTCGGTTCGGTGAACGGGAAGTGGTGCGGACGCAGGCGGATTTTGCAGTCATCGCCATACAGCCGCTGCATCAGCAGTTCCAGCGTACCTTTCAGGTCTGCCATGGTGATGCCCTTGTCAACAACCAAGCCTTCTACCTGATGGAACAGCGGGGAATGGGTTGCATCAATGGCATCCGAACGGAATACCCGTCCCGGAGAGATGACCCGAATCGGCGGCTTCTGCTGTTCCATAACGTGTACCTGAACAGAAGAAGTCTGTGTCCGGAGCAGGATGTTATCGGTAATATAGAACGTATCCTGTGTATCTCTTGCCGGATGGTCTGGTGGCAGATTCAGAGCTTCAAAGTTATAATAATCGTATTCCACTTCCGGACCATCTGCAACCGAAAAGCCCATGCCGAGGAAGATTTCCTTGATTTCGTTTTCCACGATGGTCAGCGGATGCAGACCGCCGATTTTCTTCTGCTTGCCCGGCAGTGTGATGTCCAGGGTTTCCGACTGGAGCTTCTGTTCCAGAGCAGCTTCTGCAATGGCAGCCTGCTGCTTTGTGATCGCAGATTCAATGTCCGAGCGAACGGCGTTTGCCAGCTGTCCCATAACCGGACGTTCTTCTGCGGAGAGTTTTCCCATTTGTTTCAGGATGGCGGTCAGTGCTCCTTTTTTTCCAAGGTACTGTACCCGAATCGCATCCAGCTGCTTTGCATCCGTACAGGTTTGCAGGGCAGCTTCTGCTTCCTGCCGAATGGCTTCCAATTGTTCTTTCATAAGTGACCTCCCATGTTTTTTCATTCCAGACGTCGTTTCTGCAAAACGGTGTCAATGGAGATGGCTTCGGAAAAACGGCAAACAAAAAAGACCTGTCCTGAAATAGGACAAGTCTTGCAACTTGCTTATGAACCACCCATTTCCAAAGAGCCAGCACTCTCTTGCCCTTTACGCAGGCAATACGTCTGTACCTACCATACTGCCGCAAAGCGGCAGACTTCCGCACAGCCGCTCAGAAGGGAACTTCCGCACTGGATCGGTTGCAGCATTCTTTCAGCCGGGGAATGCCTCTCTGTTGCAGGAATCACAGCCGTACTTTCTTCGTCACAGCGTTCTGCATTCTATTATACACAGTTTTCAAAAAAAATCAAGTCTTTTCTTGAAATTTTACAATTTGTATGATAGAATAAACTTACAGCTTGCCGACAAGCGAAGAATCTTACAGAAAAGAGGCAGATTATTTCATGGATCATTTTGCAGAGTATTTGGTACAAAAGCGGCCGACTTCCCAAGACCGCTTGAAACAGGGATTGATTGTTGCAGCAGCCGTTGTGTTGTCTGTTCTCATTGGGGCAATTTCCGTTTTGACAGGCTGGCTGTTCCTGCTGGTGCTGGTAATTGGAGCAATCTATGGGGCATATTACTTGCTGACCGGATGTTATACGGAATATGAGTACACCGTGACCAATGGCGAATTGGATGTCGATAAAATCGCCGGAAGGCGGAAGCGTTCGCACTTACTGACTGTTCCGGTTTCCAAGTTTACAGGGTTCGGGGTTTATACCGACCAAACCGATGACCCCTCGGATGCAACTTTATTTCTCTGTTCGGACAACACGGGAGAAAATGCATATTATGCCGATTTCACCACAGAGGAATACGGAACGGCTCGGCTGATTTTTACGCCGAATGAAGAGATGGTACAGACCATCGTTCTATTCCTTCCGGCAGCCCTGAAACGGCAGTTCCGGCAGGGCTGATGGGAAAGTGGATATTGCTCCTTTGGCTGGGGCTGGCGAGTCTGCTGCTGTTCGGGATGATGGGAGCAGACAAGAAAAAAGCCAAACGGGGGCAGTGGCGAATCCCAGAAAAGACGTTGTTTTTGGTGGCAATCTGCGGCGGTGCAGTCGGCGGCACGCTGGGGATGTATCAGTTTCACCATAAGACGAAACATCATTCGTTTCAGATTGGATTTCCATTTCTCGCCGTTTTGCAGCTGTTGCTGCTGGGGTATCTTTGGATGAATTAGCCAAAAAATCAAGATGTTCCGTGCATTCTGTACAATTCTTGGGGAACGGAGTTGTATAGGATGCACTATTTTTATGACAGAATGAGAAAAACATCTGTACAAGTGTCGGGAAATGTGCTATAATGAACGATGGTAAAAAATGTCCCGAGTCCTTAAAGGAGGAATTATGAAATTACAATGGTGGAAACGCAGCTGTAGCGTTTTACTGGCAGCAGCGATGGGTTATTTTTCTATTGGGATGCCGGTTCAGGCAGAAGAAGTACCCATTCTGGAAGAACAGCCGGAACAACTAGAACCAGAAGCAACCGAAGCAATTGAAATAGAAGCAGATGCTGTAGAAGATTCGAATGTAGATGTGACAGAAGGCTCTCTTCTACAAGCGGCAATCGATGCCGGATACATGGAGAACGGAAAATTTGTATTGACCTTTTATGCGAAGAAAGCAAGCGGAACGCCGATTGAATTGACGGATGCGGAAATCAATTATTATGATGTAGACGGAAATGGAAGCATTAATGTCAATGATGCCGTTTGCTTTTTGACGATGTATGCACGGAAAGCAGTTGGACTAGATCCCGTACCGCCGGAGGGCTGGCCGCTGACACCGCCGAATCCAAATGAATCCGAGGCAACGGAAACGACAACCACAACGACGACAACGACCACGACAGAAGAAACGACAACCACCACAACAACGACCACGATACCCATTACCACGACAATGACGACCACCACCACAACCATACCAACCACGGCTACTATTACAACGACAACAATTTTACTAACCACGACGACCACAACAACATTACCAACCACAACCAGCACTACAACAATGGCTACAAAGGCGACAATCACGCAGAAAACAACAAAGGCAAGTACAACCACTGCAAAAGTAACTACGCAGAAAATAACCACCATGGCAGGCACAATGACTGCGACCGGAAAGACAACCACACAGAGCGGCACGACCACTGCAACCGGAAAGACAACCGCACAGAGTGGCACGACCACTGCAACTGGAAAAACAACGACAAAAGCTCGTACAACCACAGCGACCACAAAGGCAACTACGACCACTGCAAAGACGACCGCAAAGCCAGCTGCAACCACAACCGTGATTACATACGCAACCAAGCCGGGAATCGGAGCAGGTGCAATTTTTGAGGGCGTAGACGTTTCCGTTTATCAGGGAAACATTGACTGGAATCGAGCAAAGGCAGATGGCATTGAATTTGCAATCATGCGTGCTGGATATGGAAAATATGTCAGCCAGAAGGACAAGTATTTCGACCAGAATATGAAAAATGCAAAGGCTGCGGGCTTGCCGTGCGGGGTATATTGGTTTAGCTATGCATTAACACCAGAAGATGCTATCAAAGAAGCAGATGCCTGCTATGAGGTCATCAAGAATTACAAGCTCGAATATCCAGTATCATTTGATATGGAAACAGAAAGCCAGATGAAGTTGCCGAAAGAAACTGTTGCACAGATTATTGAAGCGTTCTGCGGCAGAATGGAATCCTATGGATATTATACCACGCTGTATACTTATGCAAGTTTCTTGAATTATAAAGTAGAAGACCGCATTTTCGACAAGTATGATATTTGGGTTGCCCATTACAACACCAGCAAGCCGGCATTCAACCGAAATTATGGCTTGTGGCAGTATTCCTGCACAGGCAGTGTTTGGGGCATTACAGGAAATGTAGACCGGGATTATGTCTATCTGGACTACGAGCGGATTATTAAAAATGCACATTTGAACGGATTTTGATTCGTAACAAAATCATGAAAAAATCGGGGGCAATTTCACAATTGCCTCCCATTTTTTTCTTGACAATTTGGAAGTTTCTGTGTATAATAAAAGCATCTGAAATGGAAAGGATTGAAAAAAATCAGGATGAAGCGAAATGATGAGAGAAGAAAATGGCTGCCATTTTTCGTTGTCTTGTTGACATTGATGACGGTTGCAATCGTTCTTTTTTTCTATACCTGTCAGACGACAGTAAAAGTAGAAACGCCTGCACAATTTCCGGTTATTACGGAAACCACTACCACGACAACCACTACTGAAACAACGACTACGACGACCACCACGATGACAACCACCACGACAACCACCACCGTATCCGTGGACTATACAATGCATATCGACATGACATCCGTGAAACAGCATAAGGCAAGCAGTCCGAAGCTGGTCGGCTGGATTTATATTCCGGATACGGTCATTGATTACCCGATTATGCAGGCAGAGGACAACAATTATTTCTTGCATCTGGACTGGATGGAACAGGAAAGCTTCGCAGGCTGCATCTATGAAGACTATCGGGGCAATATTGACAAAACAACGATGACACTGCTGTATGGACACAATATGGCAGCCGGTACGATGTTCAGCAACATCAAGTATTTCAAAGACCCGGCTTGGGGCAAGAGCCACCCGTATTTTGAAGTTGCCTCTACCGAGAAGCGGTATCTGTATGAAGTGCTCTCTGCCAACGTGCTGTATGGGGAATCCGGAGCAGAATTTTCTTACTGGCGACCGAATAAGGGCTTGACCATGAACAAAGAAGAGTATCTGGAATACTTACAGCAAATCAAGAAAACATCGCTCGTGTGGTACGGAAAAGAGGATGTGAAAGAATACTTAGACAGCAATGTCATTGTGTTACAGACGTGCAATTCCGGCGATGATGACGGAATGCGGTGCGTGATTTTTGCCCGTTGCTTAGGTGAACGGTAATATCAACAGAAAACGGAAAAGCGGAATTGTTGCGTACAGTTCCGCTTTTTTATCCAGAACGAACAGGAGAAAGAACAATGCAAGAATTATCATGGAAAACCATTTGCGGATATTTTCCGAAGCGAAACCGAAACAGCCACAAGGGAACATTTGGCACGCTGCTTTGTATCACAGGCAGTAACCGGATGCCGGGAGCGTGTGCCCTGTCCACATTGGCAGCGTTACGCAGCGGAGCAGGCTTAGTAAAGGTTGCAACCACCGAGCGAAATTTGCCGATTCTGGCATCGCAGATTTATGAAGCTGTTTATCTGCCGATGCAGACAACCGAAACAGGAGAAATCTGCTGGGAGAAGAATGCAGTTGTTTTGCAGCCAGCATTGAAACAAGCCTCTGCGGTGCTGATTGGCTGCGGTTTGGGCAATACCGCTGCCACGCAGGAATTGCTGCGAAACGTGGTGAATTTAGTCGAATGCCCACTCATCATTGATGCAGATGGTCTAAATGCCCTTTCTTCCTGCATAGATATTATGCAGAAACAAAAACCGAATTGGATTCTGACACCGCATCCCGGAGAAATGGCACGGCTATCCGGAATGACCACTGCCACAGTGCAGGCAAATCGCAAACAATGTGCAGCGGAGTTTTGCAAGCAGTTTTCCGGCACGTTGGTTTTAAAAGGTGCAGGCACAATCATTCAGCAGGGAACAACGGCAATTCAGAATCCGACTGGCAATCCGGGCATGAGCCGAGGCGGTTCAGGGGATGTTTTAGCAGGTATGATTGCAGCTTTCGCTGCACAGGGGCTTTCCCCGTATGATGCAGCGTGTGCCGGAGCATATCTGCACGGGCTAGCAGGTGATTTTGCAGCAGCACGATATTCCGAACAGGCAATGTTGCCGCAAGATTTACTGCATTGCCTGCCGGAAGTCTTTTTGAAGTTGGAACAGGAACGGACAGCGAAAGAATAAGAAAAAAGCTGACAGCTTTGTGCAGCCGGAAGACCAAAAACGATATCCTTGAACAAGAAAAACGGAGGCACAGAGATGAAAATACCAATGATTGGCTTTGCATTTACCATGACAGCCTGTTTCTTGATGACCGGTTGCAGCGGTGTTGGGGTTGGAGGCGGGAGTACCATGTCCAGCAACCAGCTGAACACCGCTTTTACAACAGGCGTTACCATGGAACTAGAGGAGATGACCGCAGAGGGAACGATGCAGCGAGTGGGGGCAGGGGAATGGAATGTTTCCTTTTCCGAGCCGTCCCAGCTGGCAGGCGTGCGGCTGGATTTCCAGAAAGGGGAAGTGACTGCCTCTTATAAAGGGCTGGCATTTTCCGTTCCGCAGACAGCTTTGCCAGCAAAGTCGATTTTGTATCAGTTTATTTTAGCAGCCGACCAGCTTGCAGAGGAGTCCACCTTGCAGGGCACATCGAAAGATGGCGGTATGGTGTTGAGCGGTGATTTGGAGGCTGGCAGCTATGAACTGACCATGACAGCAGAGGGCGTTCCGGCGATTTTCTCGATGAAGAATCAAAATGCGGTTCTGACCTTTCACGACTTTGTTTCCAACGGGGCAGTGTCTGAATCAGAAACGTCCACAGAATCGGAATTGCAGACCACCGAACCTGTGCTGCAAACGGAGTCAACGGAACTGGAAACAACGCTGGAATCACAGGAATAAAAATTTTTTTGAAAAACGCTTGACAATCCGTGCGGATTCTGATATAATAAGAGAAATGAATGTGGGCAAAGACGCCTTTCTCAGAAATGAGGAAGGCGTCTTTTCTTTTATAACCTATTCATGGTAAAAGATTGCAGCTACAAGACAATAAAAAGTTACAGATGGGAGAAATGCATATCATGAAAACCAACAACCTTCATGAGGTGCTTCATATAGGAACAGAGCTTATGGAATTTCACAACAAAAAACAAGAACGGGACTTCTATGAGCCAAGATGCAGGCAGATGCAGTTCCGATAAAGTACCGGATTGCAGGGAAACCGTTGCTTTCTCGCAGCAACCATGTCGGAGAAATAGAACAACAAACCATACGTGCCATGTTGCTTGATGGTCGACAGGCAGCATCTGACTTGCAGGGCATGAATGGGAAAACCGACAGCGACCAGTTTGCAGCAGAATCAGAACGAGTTTCACTTGCGGATTTCTCTGGGCAAGAACACCGCTGGAACTGCCCGAAAGCCAACCGCATAGACGACACGAATGGCAACCGAAAGGTTGTATGCAGCTTTCATTCCAGTCGACTAGGAAGTGCTTGAAAACGATTCCAGTATAGCAAAAAGACAGGAGATGAAGAATCCTGCGATGTGCAAGAAAAAATACCGCCGTACAAATAATTTGTATTGGCGGTATTTTTATGACTCTATCTCTTCAGGTTCTGCAATCATATTATTACGGGACTGCTGATTCCGGTACTGTTTCGGTGTTAAGTGCGTGTATTTTTGAAACAGCTGAATAAAATGGCTCTGGGAGGAAAAGGCAAGCGAAGCAGCAATGCTCCGGCAGGGATAATCCGTATAACGCAGCAGGTTTTTTGCCTCCTCCATTTTTTGCATGAGAATATAACTGTGAATGGAGCAGCCCATTTGCTCTTGAAAGAGTTTGGAAAGATAGCTGGGATGCAGCTGCAAATATTCTGCAATATCTGGAACAGATAGCTTTTTTCGGATGTTCTGGTGAATGTAGTTGATACAGATTGCAATATGTTTCGAGGAAATATCTTGTTTTTGCAGCCGTTTCATTTTCAGTGCGTATTCCATGCAGGCTTCATCGTGCAGGGCTTCCATGTCCACCAGTCGGTGGGTTTGGTCGGCAGATTGGATGTAGTTGTCTTGAATGTCGAACGCTTGTACTTCCGGCATGCCGGCTTGTATGCAGAAATGTGTGAGCATGGTAACGGTGACGATGAAATGATACCGCATATTTTGAACAGATGTTTCTGAAAGAACATTGTTGTCACAGAGTTTTCGGAAATCTTTTTTTTCTAGAAATGCTTCTACTTCCTGTAAATTTCCGCTGCTGACCAGTTGATAGAATCGGGAGCGGATTTCGGTTGGATAATGTAGGACTTTTTGTTTCGATTTGTTTTTTTGATAAAAATTCGTTGCCATAATGATTTTGCCCCCTGACCAAGCTGAAAATGAAACTATCTTAATTATAACACATATTTTGTAGAAACACAAGAGGCAAAATCGAAAATATGGCAATTTATTTTTGAAAAATCAGAAATTTTATGAGTTCATCATGAATCGAATCTGGATTCCCAATAAATGGGATGGTGAATCTGTGGCAGAAACTGTTCCAGAAAGACATCTTGCGATAGAAAAACGCTGGAAACATCCGAACAGGGCGAGAACCACCAGTGAGAAACCGACTGAAAATCAGGGTGCAGATAGAGCGGACATTGATTTTGGACATCAAACAGCAGCCCCAACGGTGAGAGCGTATGCGGAAGGCAGTGCAGCAGCGTACAGCACGCAGCGGTCAAGGATTCTGAACCGGATGGTGCAGGGGTTTCTTCTGGGTGCAGATAGAGTGCATAGCCGGATTGGTGCGGAATCACGCTGCAAACTGGCATGGTTGCTTCTAATTTTGACTTTTTCAGCAGGCTTTTCCATTGATTGCGGTTGGTGTAAGCCGGATGACAGTACCGCACAAATTGCAGATTGGTTCGCATGAAAAAGGAATAGATTTGTAATGCAGTCGAGTTCATATTGGTTTCTTCCCCTCCTGCTGCGGACAGACAGTATGCAGATAGTAGTCTACAAAATGTTTCGGGGTCAGTCCGGTAAATTCCTTGCATTCCCGTTGGAAATGGGCTTGGTCGGCGTAATGAAACATGGTAATATAGTCAGAGATGCTCTTTTCTTCATGGGATTGCTGCATCATGGTATGCAGGGCAGCTTGAAAGCGTGTGATACGGGCAAACATTTTCGGAGCATAGCCCAAAGTCTCCGAGAACATCCGGTTGAGGTGGCGTTCGGAATAGCAAAGCGTTTCTGCTATCTCGCTGATTTCCAATTCTCCGTTGGAGGATGCCATTAAATATAGCATATCCTGTACAGTTTCCGGAACGGTGCAGGATTCCGGTTCTGTTTGTGCCAGTTCCGATTGCACGATGGCAACCCGTTCGGAGAGCTGTTCTGTTGCAAACAGTCGCTCCATCAGGGAACAGACTGCCGGAGAAAGTTGCGGAACAAAGGTTTCGGTGTTGGTGACTTCTCGAATCGAAAGCGGAACATCTGGGAAGAACATCCCCGGTTTCATCCGGATTCCGAAGTAGGCAGCATCCGGATAGACAATCAGCGGCTTTCGGGCGAGCGGAGAACCAATGAGTTCCATTTTGAATTGCTGGTCGTGCTGGATGAATACCACATCCACGCAGCCATCTGGAATACAGACCATGAACAAATCCTGATTCTGCGAACGGTCAATGGTTTTATGCGTGGAGAACTGATAGAACCGTGCGGTATAAGGCGTGGTCTGTACCTGTTCTTCATATTGCTTGACATCAAATGAAAAGAACGGTTGATGCATATGAAATTCCTGATAGGATGGATAAGCATTTTTCATCAAAAAGACTCCTTTCCGGCAGAAACGTCTTGGAATATTTCTTATTATAAAAAGGGTGTCTGATTTTGTCAATTGCACGGGAATGATTTCTTATTTTGGTATGCGACTTTTTCAATGGACTTTCAAAAATAAAGTTTCCAATGCGGAATTTTTCTGTTTTTCGGCAGTGAAAAAAGAAAAATAACGGTTTCAGGATGTCCGATTTTTTCAATAAAAGCGATAAGTGCCGTGCTATAATAGAGCCATAAACAAAAAACAAATTCGACAGATGCAAAGGTGCATGAGAACCAGATTCGTTCTCGTGCACCTTTTGTTTTTTGTTTCCCATAGCGGATTTTCCCAATATGGAAGAAATCCAGAATGACAATAGAGGAGGTCCTTGTCATGCGAATTAGCGAGCATCCCATTATTGAAAGCTACAACAAGGGAAGAAAGGTCACTTTTTCCTTTGATGGAAAGGAATTAAGCGGCTACGAAGGCGAGTCCATTGCGGCAGCACTGAAAGCAGCCGGTGTGATGGTGCATCGTTATACGGCAAAGCAGCACAAGCCCCGTGGAATCTTCTGTGCAATCGGAAGATGTACGGACTGTGTTATGATTGTCAATGGCGTCCCGAATGTGCGTACTTGTGTGACTCCATTAGAGGAAGGCATGCAGATTCAGACACAATATGGTGTCGAACCGAAGAAGGAGGACTAAGATATGAAACGACATGAATTGATTGTCATTGGTGCAGGCCCTGCCGGCTTGAGTGCAGCCATTGAGGCAAAAAAGAACGGCATGGATGTCATCGTATTTGATGAAAACCAGCGGCCAGGCGGTCAGCTGTTCAAGCAGATTCATAAGTTCTTCGGTTCTAAGGAACATCATGCAAAAGTGCGTGGATTCCGAATCGGTCAGCAGCTACTGGAAGAAGCCGAGGGGCTGGGCGTTCGAGTAGAATTAGATGCAACCGTCATGGGCATCTATGAAAATAAAGAAGTTACCGTGAAGAAAGACGGCGAAGTCCATCACTATAAGGGCGATGCCATCATCATTGCAACGGGTGCAGCAGAAAACATGATTCCGTTCAAGGGCTGGAACATTCCGGGTGTCATCGGAGCAGGTGCAGCCCAGACCATGATGAACATTCAGGGCGTGCAGCCAGGGCAAAAGATTTTGATGGTTGGTTCTGGTAACGTTGGTTTGGTTGTCAGCTTCCAGCTGTTGCAGGCTGGCTGCGAAGTGGTTGCCATTATTGATGCAGCCCCAAGAGTTGGCGGTTATGGTGTCCATGCAGCAAAGCTCACCAGAACGGGCGTTCCGTTTTACCTGTCCCATACCGTTGTAGAGGCAAAGGGAACAGACCGTGTAACCGGTGCAGTCATTGCACAGGTAGACGACCATTTCCAGCCGATTCCGGGCACAGAAAAGGAATTGGATGTGGATACCATTTGTATTGCAGTTGGCTTGACACCGATGTCCCAGCTGGCAAGCAATGCGACCTGTAACATGGAATTGATTCCGCAGAAGGGCGGTCATGTTGCCCTGCTGAGTGAATACGGCGAAACATCCGTCAGCGGCATTTATTGTGCCGGAGATGTTGCCGGAATTGAAGAAGCAAGTTCCGCAATGATTCAGGGCAGAAGCGTTGCCTCTCATGTCAGCATGAAGGCAGGCTATCTCACCGAGGCAGAATTTGAAGAAAAGTATACGGGTTACCAAGAAGCACTGGGTCAGCTGCGGCAGGGGATGTTTGCACCGAAGAATAAGGGCAGAAACGACTTTACCGAAACCGATGAAGGCTATCCGATTTCCAAGACGTTGCTGGCACACGGTTATATGACCGAAGAAGAACTGGCAGCATTTCCGGCAGCTTCTTATCAGAAGCCGGGCATTCATCCAGTAATTGAATGTACGCAGAATATCCCGTGCAACCCCTGTCAGGATGCATGTAAGTTCGGATGTATCAAGGTTGGGGCAAACATCACCCGCCTTCCGGCAATTGATGAAGAGAAGAAGTGCACGGGCTGCGGTTTGTGTGTTGCATCTTGTTCTGGTCAGGCAATCTTCTTAGTGGATGAAACGTATGAAGAGGGCTATGCATCCATTGCGTTCCCGTATGAATTTTTGCCGATGCCAAAGGTCGGCGACAAGGGAACGGCACTGGATCGGCAGGGCAAGCCCGTCTGTGAAGCAGAAATTGTCGGCGTAAAGCGTGCACCGATTATGGATAAAACCGCAGTCGTTACGATGAAAGTACCGATTGCATTTGTAAAAACGGCAAGATTTTATCGGCCGCTTGTCTGAGAGAGGGGAAGGTGTCAATATCATGCGTAAGATGATTCGTGTTGCAAATCCAGAACCGTTCGTTGCAAAAGACGATGACGATATGATTATCTGCCGTTGCGAAGAAATCACAAAGGGTGAGATTCGGAAAGCCGTTTATGACGGCATGCGAACCACCAATGAAGTAAAGCGGTATTTGCGTGCTGGAATGGGACTTTGCCAAGGGCAGACCTGTCAGCGGCTGGTACAAGGCATCATTGCCGCAGAGTTAAAGACAAGACCGTCTGAGTTGGGAATGATTCAGGGACGTGCTCCGGTTCGTCCGGTCGAGATTCTCACATTCAGTAAAAATATTACAGACGTAAAGGAGGACTAAGCCATGCTGGAAAAACGAGAAGCAGATGTCATCATCATTGGCGGCGGTATTATGGGATGTGCGACCGCTTATCGGCTCGCAAAGCAGGGCGTGGACGTTCTAGTGCTGGAGAAGAAAGAAATCGGGAACGGCGGTTCTTGCCGGAATGCCGGCGGTGTTCGGCAGTCTGCAAGAGATCCGAAAGAATTGCCGTTGGCAATGTATGCCGTTGCAAACATCTGGCCGCACCTGAGTGAAGAGTTAGGCGTGGATGTCGAATACCATCAGGGCGGCAACCTGCGGCTTGGTCTGACGGAAAAAGATATTAAGGTGTTGGAAAACCACACTGCAAAGAGCTTGAAACTGGGCTTGGATGTCAAGATGATTAGTGGTGACGAAGCACGGGAAATCTGCCCGTATATGTCGAAAGAAGTCGTTGCTGCAAGCTGGTGTCCAACTGACGGACACGCAAACCCCTTGAAAGCAACCTTAGGTTTTTACCGGAAAGCGTTGGAACTGGGCGTGACGTTCATAACAGGGGTCAAGGTAGAAGCATTGGAAAAGGTAAAGGGCAGAGTCCGCAGAGTTCTGACGGATGACGGCGTTTATGAAGCAGACCAGATTCTGTTGTGTGCTGGCTATGAGTCCCGAAAGATTGCGAACACCGTCGGCGTAGATGCTCCGGTAGAACGGCAGTTCAACGAAGTTCTGGTAACAGAAGCCCAGCCGAAGATGTTTGATATTATGATTGGTGTCGCTGGCGGTGAATTTTATGGACATCAGTCCGAACACGGTTCATTTGTATTGGGCGGCAACAGCGGCTTACAGGCGTTCACCTCGAACAATGACAATTTCGTCACCAACAGCCTGACTGCTCCCTGTATTTCACGAGGCATTATCAAGTACTTCCCGATTCTGGACAAGGTGAAAGTCGTTCGTACTTGGTCGGGCTGGTATGACCAGTGTATTGACGTGCTGCCGGTTATCGACAACGTGAAAGAAGTGCCGGGCTTGACGGTTGCCTTTGGATTCAGCGGACATGGTTTCGGCATCAGTCCAGCCGTTTCCATCGCCCTGAGCGAACTGATTCTAAACGGCAAGTCCACCACCATTGACATCAGTCAACTGAATTATGACCGCTTTAAGGCAAAGGGTTAATTTCGCAGAGGAGGGATTGCTTGATTCTACACAATGACGCTGTGGATGCCATTTTGACACGAAGAAGCATTCGCAGCTATCAGGCAAAACAAATTTCCGAAGATGCATTGGAAACCATTCTGACTGCGGGGCAATATGCCCCCAGCGGAATGAATCAGCAGTCTGCAAAGGCAATTGTTGTCCAGAGCAAAGAACGGATGCAACAGTTGGTGCAGCTGGCAAAAGCAGCAGAGCAGGTTGACCACAACCCGTTTTATGATGCACCAACCGTCATTCTGGTGTTTGCCGATGCGACCCAACTCGCACCGCTCGAAGACGGCTGCAATGTACTGGAGAATATGATGCTGGCAGCACACGCCATCGGTTTGGGCAGCTGCTGGATTTATGCAGCAAAGGTGCTGTTCTCAACCGAAGAAGGTGCTGCGTTTCAGAAAGAACTGGGGCTTTCCGAAACCGATCAGATTGTGGGTTCGATTGCGGTTGGTTATCCCGACGGTGCAGCTCCGCAGCCAAAGCCACGCAAGGAATCATTTTTCCGAATTGTGTAAAAATAGGGCTTGACAAATTGCAGGGGATGTGCTATGATGAAGTTGCATAAAAGTGCAAGGTTCGACTGGCGGTTTCACTGACAGAATCGCCAAATCGAATCATAATAACAATCAAATATTTTATGGAGGGAAATACCAATGAGCAGATTTACAATTCCAAGAGATCTTTACCACGGCAAGGGTTCGTTAGAAGAACTGAAAAACTTGCAGGGCAAAAAAGCCATGGTCGTTGTTGGCGGTGGCTCGATGAAGCGGTTTGGCTTCTTAGATCAGGCAGTTACCTATCTGAAAGAAGCTGGCATGGAAGTCGCTCTGATCGAAGGCGTAGAACCGGATCCGTCTGTTACCACGGTTTTAAAGGGTGCAGAAAAGATGCGGGAATTTGAGCCGGATTGGATTGTTGCCATGGGCGGCGGTTCTCCGATCGATGCTGCAAAGGCAATGTGGGCATTCTATGAATATCCGGATACCAAGTTTGAAGACCTTTGCACACCGTTTAATTTCCCGACATTGCGGACAAAGGCAAAGTTCTGTGCAATTCCGTCTACATCCGGTACGGCAACCGAAGTAACCGCATTCTCGGTTATCACCGACTATGACAAGGGTATCAAGTATCCGCTGGCAGACTTCAACATTACGCCGGATATTGCCATTGTTGATAGTGCATTGGCAGAAACCATGCCGAAGAAGCTGGTTGCACATACTGGTATGGATGCCATGACGCATGCAATTGAAGCATATGTTTCCACTTTGCACTGTAATTATACCGATGCAGTTGCTCTGCACGCCATTAAGATGATTCACAAGGAACTGAAGAAATCCTTTGACGGCTGCATGACTGCAAGAGCAGAAATGCATGATGCACAGTGTCTGGCAGGCATGGCATTCTCCAATGCTCTGCTGGGAATTGTACACTCCATGGCACATAAGACGGGTGCTGCTTATACCGGCGGCCATATCATTCACGGCTGTGCAAATGCCATGTATCTGCCGAAGGTGATCAAGTACAATGCAAAGAATGAAGAAGCTGCGGAACGCTATGCACAGATTGCAGACCATATCGGTCTGGGCGGCACGACCACAGCAGAAAAGGTCGATGCTCTGATTGCAGAACTCCGCTCGATGAATGACCAGCTGGACATTCCGCAGGCAATCAAGTTCTATGGTGCAGGCGGTGTGAAGGCAGAAACTTCTATCATTGATGAAGCAGAATTCTTGGAAAAGCTGCCGACTGTTGCAGCCAATGCCATCGGTGACGCTTGCACCGGCTCGAACCCACGGCAGCCATCGCAGGAAGAAATGGAAAAGCTCCTGAAGGCTTGCTATTATGATTTGGAAATTGATTTCTAAATTTTATTTCGATAAAAAAGAATTTTCCAAAAAGAAAAAGGATTTTTTCGTTTTGCAGAAAACCGGTTGACAAATCAGAATCGGCTTGCTATAATAAGCACATTAAAACAAAAGATACCCCATACCAAAGAAAAGCGGACAATGAAGTCGATGAAACTCAGTTGTCCGCTTTTTCTTGTTTTTGAAAGCGAAAACCAAGACAATGGCGTCTATTTCAGTCCCATTGCCTTGGTTTTTTATTTGCCCATATGGAGGGGGAACTTCCATAAATAGATGAATAAAGGAGCGTATCAACATGAGTTATCCGAGGGTAGACATTCTGTATTTAAGTGAAAAGGACATGCTAGCAGCAGGTGTAAACAACGTCGTTTCGTGTACCGACTGTATGGAAGAGGTTGTGAAGCTGTTGGATGATGGCGATTACCGGATGGGCGGCGAGAACGGAAATTCTCACGGCTGCATGATTAGCTTTCCAGACAATCCGGAATTTCCGAACATGCCGAAGAATGGACCTGACAGACGGTTCATGGCAATGCCGGCATATCTGGGCGGAAAGTTCGATATGGCTGGCGTGAAGTGGTATGGTTCTAATGTAGAAAATCGGGAAAAGGGTTTGCCTCGTTCCATTCTGATGGTCATTCTGAATGACAAGGAAACGGGTGCACCAAAGGCATTCCTCTCCGCAAACCTTATCAGTGCATATCGTACCGCAGCAATTCCGGGCGTTGGCGTAAAGCTGCTGGCAAAGAAAGATGCAAAGGTTTTGGGTGTTGTTGGCCCTGGCTTCATCAACAATATTACGATTGAAACATTTGCAGCGTTGCGTCCAACTTTGGACACTCTGAAGATTAAGGGACGTGGCAGAGCCTCCATTGACCGTTGTATCGCCTATGTCAAGGAACACTGCCCACAGTTCAAGAACATTATTGTTTGCGACACGCTGGAAGAATGCTGCAAGGATGCGGATATTATGACGATTGCCGTTTCTACACCGACTGGCGGTCATCAGAATTACCCATTCATCAAGCGGGAATGGCTGAAGCCGGGATGTCTGGTTTGTGCACCGGGTGCAGTAGATTTCCCAGATGAATTGGTTTGCGACCCGACTGTGAAGCTGGTCGTTGATAATAAGAAGCTGTATGAAGCATGGGCAGAAGAATATCCGTACCCGACTTTTGATAAGATGTTCCTGCTGGGTGATAAGTTCACCGACTTGGCACACGATGGAAAGTTGGATTGGGGCATTGTGCAGAACATCGGTGCAATTGCAAACGGAAAAGTTCCGGGCAGAGAATCGGATGACCAGATTATTTTGTATTCCATCGGCGGTATGCCAGTAGAAGACGTTGCATGGGGCAAGACCGTTTATGAAAATGCACTGGAAAAGGGCATTGGTGTCACCCTGAATCTGTGGGATCAGCCGTACTTGTATTAATAGAACGTTACAAGAATGAAATAAAATCATCCGCCGCTTTTCAATGGAGAAGGTCTGCTGAAAAGCGGCGGTTCTTTTGAGGATAGAATGGGAGGGAGTTTGATATGGCTGGAAATGTTGCATTTATGTTTCTCTGTACCATCATGGTGCTGGGAATGACACCAGGGTTAGGGATGTTTTACGGTGGCATGGTACGGCGAAAGAACGCCTTAAATACAATGATGTTTTGTTTCGCCATGATGGGAATCGGTATGCTGCTGTGGGTCGCTGTGGGGTATTCGCTTTGCTTTGGCGAAGACCATGGCGGTATCATTGGTAATCTGCACTATGCATTTTTGCAGAACGTGCCGTGGACATCGGACAGTGACGAAGTTCCGCCGATGATGCTGGCGTTGTTTAATATGATGTTCGCCGTGATTTCTCCGGCAATTATTCTCGGCTCGCTGGCAGAGCGAATGAAGTTTTCCAAAATGATGCTGCTTTGCATTATCTGGACGCTGGTGGTCTATTATCCGCTGGCACATATGACATGGGGCGGTGGATTCTTGGATGACCCGATTGGTTCAATTGACTTTGCAGGCGGAAATGTCATTCACATCAGCACGGGTGTTTCCGGTCTGGTTGCCTGCATGATTTTGGGCAGAAGAAAGGGCTTTGGAGCAATGTCCTATCATCCGCACAATATTCCGTTGTTCCTGATTGGTGCAGCTGTGTTGTGGGTCGGCTGGCTGGGCTTCAACTGTGGCTGTGCTGGCGGTGCAAATGAAATTGCCATCTTAGCTTTGGCAAATACTACGATTTCTTCCGCAGCAAGTATGGTGGTTTGGATGCTGATGGAAACCATCCTGCAAAAGAAATGTACGGTTATGGGTGCGGTAACCGGCGGTATCGTTGGCTTGGTCGGCATTACGCCGGGAGCAGGCTATGTCCCGATTTGGTCAGCGTTTTTGATTGGTGCGATTGCAGCCCCGATTTGTTTCTTTGCCATCAGTAAGGCAAAACAGAAGTTCGGCTATGATGATGCTTTGGATGCCTTTGGATGTCATGGCGTTGGCGGTATCTGGGGCGGCATTGCCACCGGATTATTTGCCAACAGTTCCGTAAATGCAGCCGTTCCACACAATGGTCTGGTCTTTGGAGAATGGCGGCTGTTTGTTGCACAGCTGGCAGCCAGTGCCATCAGCATTGCCATTGCTGCCAGCTTTACCGCTGTAATTATGCTGATTCTCAAGAAGTGTGGCGGTGTTCGGGTATCGGACATGGAAGAAGCACAGGGCTTAGACCAAATCGAACACGGCGAGCGTGCATATCCGGCATTCAATGGCTTAGACTGAGAAAGGGTGTGACCATATGAAAAAAATTGAAGTCATTTTCCGACCGGAAAAATTAGAACCGCTGAAAGAAACGCTGTTGGAGGCAGGGATTAAGGGGGCAACCTTCTATCAAGTCAGCGGCTGCGGCAACCAGCACGGCTGGATTGCCTATCACCGAGGCAGCGAAGTTATGATGAACACCTTGCCAAAAGTGTACATGATGACGGTTGTACCAGATGCGGAAGTGGACGGGATTTTGAAGCTGATTAAACAGTGTGTCTATACCGGAACGGTCGGGGATGGAAAGATTTTTATTTCCACTGTGGATGAATGTATCCGGATTCGGACAAACGAAACGGGTGATACGGCTTTATAAAAATCCAAATAGAACAAACAATCCTGACGAATTGGCATTTCCCGTTCGTCAGGATTTTGTGAGTAGAAAGCGAGATGGGACAGATGAACCGACAACCAATCATTGGTGTAACGCCATTAGTAGATGCAGCAAAAGAAAGTTACTGGATGCTGCCTGGCTATTTCAACGGGATTTTACAGGCAGGCGGATTGCCGCTGATGTTGCCTTTGACGACCGATGCCAGCCGGATTGCACAGCTCTGTCATTTGTGCGATGGTATTCTATTGACGGGTGGGCAGGACATCCAGCCGGAATTATACGGGGCAGAACCACTTCCATGCTGTGGCGAATGCAGTCCGGAACGGGACACGATGGAATTGCAGTTGCTGGAACTGGCATTTCAACAGGATTTGCCTGTTTTGGGCATCTGCCGAGGAATTCAGCTTCTGAATGTCTGCTTTGGCGGAACGCTGTATCAGGATTTACCGGAGCAGGTTTCCAATTCGATTTCCCATCACCAAATACCGCCCTATGATCAGCCAGTGCATACTGTTTCGGTGTTGCCAGAAACGCCGTTGGCAGCCTTGCTGGAACAAGAAACATTGGCAGTGAACAGCTATCATCATCAGGGCATTTTGAAATTGGCAGAAACCTTGCAGCCCATGGCAGTTGCACCAGATGGATTAATTGAAAGCGTATGGCTGCCGGAGAAAGCGTTTGTGTGGGGCGTGCAGTGGCATCCAGAATATGATTACCAGAAAAATATTGCCAGTCAGCAGATTTTTCAGGCGTTTGTACAAGCTGCCTACAAGCAGAAAAAATGAGAAATTTTCATAGATACAGAGGTTTGCACTTGATTTTTTCCAGGAAACGTGTTACACTAATAGCATTAACAATGACTGGAGGAAACAATCATGGTTGTAATTGAAATGGAAAATGGAAAGAAAATCGAACTGGAGCTGTATCCGGAGATTGCTCCGATTACCTGTGAAAATTTTGAAAAGCTGGTAAAGCAGGGCTTTTATAATGGCCTGATTTTTCACCGTGTGATTCCGGGCTTTATGATTCAGGGTGGCTGTCCGGATGGAACGGGCATGGGCGGCCCGGGCTGGAATATCAAGGGCGAATTTGCTGCAAACGGTGTCAAGAATGACCTCAAACACACCCGTGGTGTGATTTCGATGGCACGGGCAATGAACCCGAATTCTGCTGGTTCGCAGTTCTTCATCATGCATGAAGATGCACCGCATCTGGATGGACAGTATGCCGCATTCGGCAAGGTCGTTTCCGGCATGGATGTTGTAGATGAAATTGCAAGCGTGCAGACCGACTATGCAGACAAGCCGCTGACCCCGCAGGTGATGAAGTCTGTCACCATCGTAGACTGAAAGTAGTGCAATTGGCACAATGGGTTATCACACAAAGCAAAAAGAACGCATTCTTGATTTGCTGAAAACCTGTGCAGGCGAACACCTCACCGTTTCCGACTTGGGAAAGCAGCTGGAAGAAAACGGTACACCTGTTGGAACAGCGACGATTTACCGCTATCTGGAACAGCTGACAGAAGAGGGCGTTCTCCGGAAATATATTCTGGATGGAAAATCCAGTGCGTGTTATCAGTATCTGGGGGAACATGCGACGTGTCAGGAGCATTTTCACTTGAAGTGTCTTTCCTGCGGAACGCTGTTCCATGTACAGTGTACATTTCTGGATGAGATGCAGGCACACATTGCAGCCCACCATCATTTCCAGATTGACCATACCAAAACGGTACTTTATGGATATTGTGAGCAGTGCCAGAATGCCCAGCAAAAAAAAGAATCGTAAGAAAAGCAGCATACAGTTGGAACAATCTCCAGCTGTATGCTGCTTGTTTTATTGAAATGCTGGCGGAAACGGGGATGCTTGCTGTTTCGGCGGCTTTTCATAGATGCGAACAGGGGCATGGTCTAAAAAGCCAGTCTGTTGCCGAACCGCCACGGATTTTACCTGTGGCTGATAGATTTTTACCGGAGCATCTGTGGTTGTCTGCGGTTGTTTTTCGTATTCCATACCGATTCCTCCTTAGAGATAGGGCTTGAGACGATTCAAGTACGCTTCTTCCTGCTGCATCATTTCTGCCCCTTGTTTCCGGACAGAGTCCGTCAGGTTGGCGTGACGGTTCATCAGCTGGGAAAGCTGAATCAAGCCCATGTTTGTTCCTTCCACCATTAGTTTTGCGATTTGGTGGCTGTCTGCACTGCCCAGACAGTGCAGGCGAATGCTGGCACTGCTGCAAACCTTTGCGAGCGTGCCCAGTTCTTTGGGGTATTGATAGAATGTTTTCATCTGCTGCCGGATTTTTTGCTGCTGGGTTTCGTAGTAGTCCAGCTGGGTGCAAAGTTCTTTTCGGAGGTCAGCATCTTGGGTGTGTTCCAGAACACAAAAGATGGCATCTTTTCCGACCGCAGCATTTTTATACAGTCCGTTTAAGACGGAAATTTCTGCTTGTTTCATAAAAAAATTCCTCCTATCTGATTCCGGAAATAGTATCTGCCAAATCGGCGAAATTATCCGCAAACCATCCAAAAAACATTGACAAAACTGTAAAAATCCAGTATACTGGACATAGATGCAAATTTGCAAAAAAGGGAAGTTTAAAAGAAGGAAATGAGAGGTACGACAATGAAAAAGAAACAATTTTTATGGCTGATGATTGCCATTGGAATGCTGTCTGCTGGCAGTGGCTGCGACACTGTAAAACCAGTATCCACCACGCAGGAAATTCCGACCGCAGAAGAAACCAATCTTGTAACAACTGCTCCGATTTCTGAGGGAGAACAGCCAGCAGAAACCACAACCGTTCCGCAAATCGCAGACGTTCTGACGACCGCAGCAACAACACCCACGACAACAGGCGAAGAATATGAGGATACTTCTTTGGTGGAATTGCTGATGGAGCGAATGACGCTGGAGCAAAAAGTTTGTCAGATGTTTATTGTTACGCCGGAGTCGTTGACGGGTTATAATGGGGCAGTCACAGAAGCTGGTGCACTGTCAAAAGAATCCTTTACAGCCTATCCGGTTGGCGGACTGATTTATTTTTCGGATAATCTAGAAGATGCTCCGCAGACGGTTTCGATGCTCTCCACCATGCAGGATTATGCACAGGAAACAACCGGCGTCGGCTTGTTCTTGTCCGTGGATGAAGAGGGCGGAACAGTTGCCAGAGTGGCGGACAACCTCGGCACAACCAAGCTGTATGATATGGAATATTACGGCGAACGGCACAATCCGGAAGAAGCGTATGCCATTGGAAATACCATTGGTTCTGATTTGATTCAGTTCGGATTCAATGTAGATTTTGCCCCTGTTGCAGATGTCAATTTAAATCCCAATAACGAATTGGGCAGCCGAATTTTCAGCAGTGATCCGGATGTTGTTGGCGATATGGTTTCGGGTGTTGTTTCTGGCTTGCAGAATATGGGTGTTTCTGCAACCTTAAAGCATTTCCCGGGGCTGGGTGCTGGAGATGGCAACACCCACTATGATGATTTTGTCCTGATTGAACGTTCTTATTCCGAATTGAAAGAAGAGGAATTCAAGGCGTTTCAGGCGGGCATTGATGCCGGAGCAGATTTCGTGATGGTAGGGCATCAGATTACCACCGCCGCCGGCGACCAGTTGCCGAGTGATATGTCTTATACCGTTGTTACCGATTGGTTAAAGGGCACGTTGGGCTTTAATGGCATTGTCATCACCGATGCACAGAACATGGCAGCGATTACCGAAAATTACAGTCCAGCAACCGCAGCAGTTCAGTCGGTTTCCGCTGGAGTGGATGTGATTTTGATGCCGATGGATCTTTCCAATGCGGTCAGCGGTATTTGTGATGCGGTAGAGAATGGTACGATTTCCGAAGAACGCATTAACGAAAGCGTTTATAAAATTATGATGAAAAAGTTGGAAATGGGCTTGCTGACGATGCCGGAAGAAGACCCGGATAGCACCACAACCAGCACGACCACAACGGACATCGCATTCTAATTGTAAACAATTTGTTTCTTATTGAGAATTAGTATTGACAAACAGAAAAAGGTGTGCTATACTAGAATCACAGTTCAAGAACGGACTGCACAAAGAAAAAAATTCATGTCAATACGATTCAAGGAGGAACGAATATGAAAAAGTTTGTATGTCAGGTTTGCGGTTACATTTATGAAGGCGAAAATCCGCCGGCAGCATGTCCAGTATGTAAAGCTCCGGCAAGCAAGTTTGTAGAGCAGAAAGAAGAAAAGACTGAATGGGCAGACCAGCACTT
>ERZ772886.49-NODE-49-length-92742-cov-5.922535_pt1 | contig 92742 bp, 104 predicted proteins | sample MGYA00512128_ERZ772886 | MGnify/ENA primary metagenome ERZ772886 (study PRJEB29015, sample SAMEA2737698) | human gut metagenome | biome: human gut; feature: human-associated habitat; material: faeces | place: China | collected 2012 ... | reverse complement strand
CGGCATCCTCCGTCAGCTCGTCATACTCGGCGGAGTAGGAGCTGTAGTCGCCAAAGAGACCTGAATATTCGCTCTTGTGCATGATGTGAATGTCTTCCGGGTTCAGGCGGATGCCGATGGTCTCGCCCACGCCGTGGTAGTCCGTGGTCTGGATGAGCCATTTGAAGCCCTTGAACTCCACGATGATGTCGTAGTTAAGACCCTTGAAGGTAATGCCCGTGACGGTGCCGACGAGATGACTCTCCGCGGGCTTCACGATGTCAATGTCCTCCGGGCGGATGACAACGTCCACCGGCTCGTTGGGGGCGAAGCCCTTGTCCACGCACTCAAAGACCCGGCCGAAGAACCGAACCTTGAAGTCTTCCAGCATGACGCCGTCCAGGATGTTGCTTTCGCCGATAAAGTCCGCCACAAAGGCGTTCTTCGGCTCATTATAGATATCCTCAGGTCTGCCGATCTGCTGAATCCGGCCTTTGTCCATGACCACCACGGTGTCGGACATGGAAAGGGCTTCCTCCTGATCGTGGGTGACATAGATGAACGTGATGCCGGTGGTCTGCTGGATGCGTTTCAGCTCGATCTGCATGTCCTTGCGCAAGCGCAAATCCAGCGCTGCCAGCGGTTCGTCCAGCAGCAGCACCTTCGGCTGGTTGACCAATGCCCGGGCAATGGCAACACGCTGCTGCTGGCCGCCGGACAGACTGTCCACGCTGCGGTTTTCGTAGCCCTTCAGGCTGACGATTTCCAGCATTTCATTGACCCTGCGGTCAACCTCGGTCTTGGGCAGCTTCGCTACCTTCAGACCGAAAGCGACGTTGTCGTACACATCCAGATGCGGAAAAAGGGCATAACGCTGGAACACGGTGTTGATCTGCCGCTTGTAGGGCGGAACGTCGTTGATGACCTTCCCGTCAAACGTCACCGTGCCGGAAGTAGGCGTCAGAAAGCCGCCGATGATCCGAAGCGTTGTGGTCTTGCCGCAGCCGGAGGGGCCGAGCAGTGTGAGGAATTCGTGATCGTTGAAATAAAGATTGATGCCGTCGAGAATACGCTCCCCGTCGAACTCCATGGTCAGGTCCTGGAGTCTGATGAGTTCCTTGGACATTATCCTCCCCCGTTTCTTTTTTAGGAATCCCTGACTAAATCGCCTTCGGCTGAGCAGCGGATCTTTTCCCCCAGCCGTGCGGTTTCAAAAGTGGGAAATATAGCGCAGCCGTTGCCAGCGCAAGCTGGCTTACGGATGCGGCATACCCCTTGCGGGTACACAAAGTATTCCTCCGTTTTCGATACCTCGATTGGACGAAAAATCTCTCGCTCACAGCTCTCACCGATTTAATCAGAGCTTCCCCACTGAGAAGGGAGGAACGCGCATGCTTCGGATGGAGATCGCGCTGTTTCTGGTGGTGGCCTTTGTCGCCTATATGTATTTCACGGCGGAAAAGGAGCATTGACAATCTGAAGATCGCCATGTTCCGGCATCAGTCCGCGGGGGAGACGACCTGTCAGGAGGAACGCCCCATCCACGGCATTACCCGCTATTTGCAGGAGTATTTGGCCGAGGAAGTGAGCCTTGGCGTGTTGGCGGAGGAATTTCACCTGAATCCCCAGTACATAAGCCAGCTGTTCAAAAGCGAGATCGGCGCCAATTTCCTGACGTATTTCACCAACATCCGCATGGAGCAGGCGAAAAAGCTGCTGCTGACCACATCATTGCCCATCGCGGAGGTATCGGAGCAGTCCGGCTATGCCGACTACCGGGTGTTCACCAAGGTATTCAAAAAGTCCGAGGGCGTCACGCCCTCCCAGTACCGCCGGGATTTTCTGGAACAGAACGCATAAAAACAGCGCCATCCACAAAGCGGGTGCAACTCAGGGATTTTGTGGTCCCGAAAGAATATCGGCATAGCCGTGTCACGCGGCTATGCCGTTTTCCCTTTGCCGCCTGTCTGTGGTGGATCGAAGGAGCCAGTACACTTCCATACGATTCTGGGCTTCTGAACCTTTTTTGCATACATGTTCAGTCTGATAAATTTCAATACGCTCAACAAATTCTTTTTTCATAGATGTGATAGGGGCAGAAATAGAAAAAGCCCGCTGACCGAGACCGAGTGAAGTAGTCAATAGTTAGTAGACACAAAATTTCTTATGCCACCAGTTCTGTTCTATATGGGACTGGTGGTTTTCCTTTTAGTTTGCGGACGGGTCGTTCATTGTTGAAATAGTAGATTGCCTGCTCAATGGTAGATCTCAGATCATCACATTCCCAGTAACGGAAGTGCTTGCGCAGCGTGTCCTTGAATCGCCCCCAAAAGCTTTCCGTAACTGCGTTGTCGCGAGGGTTTCCGGCCCTTGACATACTTTGAATTACATTGTATTCTTTAAGCAGGTTACAATAACCTGCGGATGAGTACTGGACACCTTGGTCGCTGTGCAAAAGGACTTGGTGTTCGGTGCTCATTTTTCTTTTCAGAAGGCGCTCTGCCGGCTTCATAACGAGGAAATTGTCAAAAGTATCGCTGAGTTCCCATTCCAGAATCTCGTTGTTGAACAGATCCAAATAGCCTGCAAGATAATACCACTTTCCGTTATGTTTGATGTAAGTAACATCCGTCACAATCTTCTGCATAGGCTTCTCTGCTTTGAATTTTCTGTTCAGTACGTTGGCATAGCGGATGTGTTCTAAGTTGGTTCCTGTGGCCGTAGCTTTCCTGCGCCTGGTGTATCCGTGGATTCTCAGTCGCTTCATTGACTTCCAAACAGTAGGATCACTGACGATCCAACCGAATTCAAGGTACAGCTTATCCCTGATCTGCCGGTATCCCATCATTGGGTGGTGGGAATGGATGTCCAGGACATAACTATCCAATATTTTATGTGTTTTCTCATACCGGTTTAACTGTTCTGCTCGCTTCAGCCACTTGTAGTAGCCGCTGCGAGAAACACCGTAGATTTCACAAAGTTCGCTGACAGAATGTTTGTCTGTCTGCTTTTGAATCTCGGCATACATCTCTCGGATCATCTTTTTCGGGCATCGTCCCCTTTTCGTTCGTTCCGTTTTTTTAAACGAAGTACCTCCGCCTCTTTCTTAACCAGCTCTCGCTTCAGCAGTTCGATCTGGTATTGCAGCTGCTCCTCGTAGGTCAGTTCATTCCGGCGCTCATAACGAGATAAAGGATTCCCGGGTTTCTTCTTAACTTCCAGTCCGGCTTCACCTTCTGCTAGATACTTTCTGGTCCACTCTTGTATTAACCGATGACTGCATCCTGTTTCTCTTTCGAGCGACCTTGTAGTTTCTCCTGCTAAATTCCTCTTTACAATAGCTAACTTTTCTTCTTTGCTTCGCATCGTGTATTTACCAGCCATATTGCCACCTCCATGTCTATAATAGCATAAAAATAATGGTAGGCTCTTTTGTGTCTACCATTATTTTATCACTTCAGGAGTCGCTGATGGCTGAGGCGCAGATGTGCCGGAAGGCGTTCTGCCGGGAATGTCGATAGGCTCCGTCTCTTTCTGATAGCAGCCCATGACTGCCGTGGTCATAGCAAAGAGAAGGACGGCCATGCAGATGATCGGACGAATGATTCTTGTGATTCTTTTCATAATGCTGTCTCCTTGCCGCGCTGGAGCAGCGGCATGGCTCAAAGTGTTGTGTGTTCGGACAAAATGTTTCCTGTAGCAAAAAAGGAACAGCGCAGCTTCGGGGCGAGATGCCCGTTCGCTGCGCTGTCCGATGTTCGCTTATGGGGTCATGCCAGCGGCTTTGATGTTTAGCCGTATGTCAGCCGTTCACTTCTTGCAGCGCCAGAGGAAGGTCACGATCTGCGCTCTGGTGCAATCCGCGTCGGGGCTGAATGTGGTGTTGGTGGTTCCCCTGGTGATGTTCTCCTTGACCGCCCACAGAACCGCATCAGCATAGTAGGCGGTGGACTTCACATCGGCAAAGGGATTGGCCGTACCCGCTGCCGGGGACTTCTCGGAACGCCACAGGAACGCGACGATCTGGGCGCGGGTGCAGGTCATGTTGGGGCTGAACGTGGTGTCGCTGGTGCCCTTGGTGATGTCATTCTCCACCGCCCACAGCACAGCGTCGTAGTAGTAGCTGCCTGCGGGAACATCGGTAAAGGGCATGGTGCGGGTTTCGGGCTTGGGACTGCCAGCGGCACGCCACAGGAAGGTCACGGCCTGCGCACGGGTGCAGATGCCGTCCGGGGAGAAGTGGGTAGCATCGGTTCCCTGCGTAATACCGTTCCCCACTGCCCAATCCACTGCGTCCTCATAATAGCTGCCGGTGGCTACATCCACAAACACGCCGGTCTGGGGGTTGCCGTTGGCCTTCATAAAGATGACCTCGATGGTATGGGTTCTACGGACATTCTCAAAGGTGTAGGACTTCACCGCGCCAATGCTCTTGCCGTCAATCTTGACGTTGGCGACAGCATAGCCCTTATCCGGAGTGATGGTGAAGGTCTGATCTCTGCCCTCACGGACGCTGATGCTGCCGGAGGGAGAGATAGAGCCGCCAGCCCCGGCGGTTGCCTCGATGGTGTAGTAGCTGTAGCCGCTGCTGCCACCACCGTTGGACTTGTGATGCAGCAGCTCGATCTCGCCGGTCAGGGTCGTGTAGTTGGTGTCCGTGGGCGTAAAGCGCCACTTGTAGGTCGTGTTGGCTTTGACCCTGGTATCGTCGGGCAGCGCATTGCCCTTGTCATCCAGCCATTCCAGCTTGCCGTCATTGGGATTCAGCGTGCTTCCCTTGGTGGTCAGCGCCGCGTCCTTCAGCGTCTTGCCGCCGGTGGTGATCTCGGTGTAGTTCGGCTCACCGGTGGGAGTGGCCGGTTTGATCATGAGCACGAAGGGGGCGCTGGTGACGTCGTTGTAGTCGTTGTCGCCCGCCTTGGCAGCGATGACGCTGACAGAGCCGACCCTGACCGGAGTCAGAACGCCGGTATTGGGATCAATGGCCGCTTCGCCGGTGCTGTTCGCAGTGTCAATGCGGTAGGTCACAGCGCCTGTGCCGTTGCCGCCGCTGGTGGTCAGCGTCAGCTTTTCACCATAGATTACGGAAGTGTTGCCGGTGATGGTCAACGGCTTCTGATCGTCCTTTTCTGTCAGGGTGATGTTCAGCGTGATGGTGAAATCCTTATAATTGTCGCAGGACGCCTTGAGGGTGAGGGTGATCTTGTCGCCCGCCTTGCCGCCGGAAATCGCGTAGGTCAGCAAACTGCCGTCCGCTGCGAAATCTTGCTTGGTAAGTGTGACATTCGAGCCGGTGCTGACGCTGTATTCGCTGTTATAGCGCCACGTTTGCCCGCCGGGAAGCCCTGACCAGTCTGGTTTGTAGGTGTGCTCCGAGGTGTCCGTGTACTTCTGCGCCAGCTCGACCGTTTTGAGGCTGCCGCCATCCGCCGGTCCGACGGTCACGTCAATGGCGACGTTGAGCACTTCGCTATAGGTCTCATTGTCGGGCTTGAAATCAGCATAGAAGCTTCGGGTACCCAGTTGATCCAGCACCGTCTCCGGTTCTTGCCAGCGCCATGTGCCGGGTGTATTTCCCTCCGGATTGGGCAGAGCGATCTGGTTGAGTTTCTGGCCGTATTTGGCTGTCAGGCCGGTGGGTTTCGTGCAGGTCGGTATCGCCTTCATTACCCAAAACTTCACACAATCCGTGGTGAACGACTCGTAGTTCTCCGTCTCGCCAAGTTCTGCGTACATATAGTAGCAGGTTCCGGCGCTCAGCGTGTCCGGCTGAATGTTCTTCCACTCTGTGCCGCCGCTGTTGGAATCGGTGGTGTTATAGTAGTAGGTCACGCTCCCGTCACCCGTCCGGTCTGTCAGGCTTGGCGTGCTGGGCGTCTCGCCGTAAATGTAGAAGTCCATGCTGACTTTGCCGTACTGTTGGGCCTTGTCGACCTTGACCGTTGCGGTGCCGGTCGCTTCCGTATAGGCATTTCCATCCTTCGGGGTGAACTTCCATCCGATATCATGGCCAAGCGTACTCGCATCCAGAATCGTATCGTCCGGCAGCTGCCACGCGAACGTCCCTTCAACCGCTGCGCCGGTGGCGGGATCCTTCATCGTGCCCGAAATCCGGCTCTCGCTCAACGTCTGACCGTAGGTGATTTTGCTTGCGGTGATGCTGCCATCCGCCACGGGCGTGATCCGGTCTACCGCGTTGAGGACGAGCGTCAGTTTAAAGTCCTTGTAGTTGGTGGTGGTGACCTTCACCGTGGCGGTGCCGATCTGGCCGGTCGCTGTTCCCTCTTTCGCATAGAGACCTACCAAAGTCAGCTTGCTCCCCTCAAATTCCGCTATCTCCGGGTCGATATAATATCCATGAGCGGTGAAGTGGATAGCAGTCTGCCGATTCCCCAAATCGTAGCGCACTGTGCCGTAATCTCCATGGGGCGCGGCGGGCAGCAGCTGCTGGAAGTCATAGGTGTACGTCCGCTGCGTGCCGTTGATCACGCTCAGCGTGCCATGTTGGATATTCGTGGGTGCGGCAGCTTGATCGATGGGGAAGTCCCGGCTTATCGACGCGATGATGTAGTTGCCGCCTTCAACATCCTTGATGGTCACCCGGCCGGTACCGGCGTTGGTGTTGTTGGAATACTCTGCCGTGTATTCTCCCTCCGGAATGACCGCATCTCCGTCCTTGAGGGTCACGGCCGGCTCCAGCGCATCGCCGGTGTAGGTGCAGGATGCGACTTTCATCGTGGGCGTCACGGTTTTTGGCGTGATCTTCCACTCGACCGTGGCCGTGCCGGTGTAGTTGCCGGTACCTTCGATGGTCAGGGTGATGCTGTCGCTGACATCGGTAGCCTTGTCGCCGCTTTTGATAACATAGGTGATTCTTGTTTCATCCCAGTCCTCCAGCGTCACGCCGGTGATCTTCGGCGATTGCTCCGCCGCGTTGTACTCGAGGCTGGCAGCTTCCAGCGTGATGGCTGCGCCCTCGATGGACTTGGGGGCGACGGGGACTTTCACGCTGTCGGTTACGGCTGCGTAAATGCCGCCGTAGGATTCGTCCGGGGTGAATGTCCAATCGAAGTACACATCGCCGGTGTTAATGGGTAAGTCGTATTTATTCTTCCACGCGAAGGTGCCCTTGACCTCTTCTCCTGTGGTGGGGTCTTTCATCGTGCCCTCGACGGTGAGCGTGCTGTTTTCCAATGTCTGGCGGTAGGTGATGCCCGTCGCGCTGATTTTGAAGTCATCTGACTGTACGGGCGTGATCTTCTCGCCAATAACGACCTTGATGGTCAGCTCGAACTGCTGATAGTTCGCGGTTACAACCGGGGCGGTTATCGTGCCGATCTGCTTGTTCACATCTGCGGAGTGCGCGGCCACGATGGGCAGAGTCAAAATGCCGTCGTTTGACACGAACATACCGTTGTTACTGTCGAGGTAGGTGCTATCCGTAAAATGGTAATCACACCCTTGATACTTGATTTTGCCGTACTCGCAGCCCGAAGTCAGCTCCGGCAGGAGCGTGGCCAGATTGAGCGTGTAAGTCTTTGCCACGTCGTTGTAAACAAACAGCGTGATCTCAGCCGGGGTCACAGTGGCCTGATCGATCTTGAAAGACTTATCATCCAGCTCCGCGCCGTTCAGCGTAAAGGCCTTTTCCGTCGTGCCGTCTTCAAAGGTATAGTTCGTATCTGTCAGCTTGACGGTGAAGGAGATGTTCTTTTCTGTTTCGCTTGCGTTGGCGGAATCATACTTGGCGTCGGTCAGCTCGAAACCGTTGCCCTCCGACAGAGGAAGCGGCAGTCCGGCCTGATAGCCTGCGGAGCCTGCTGCGCTTACAAGCGAAATCTTGTCGTCGGGCAGATCGGTCGTGCCGTCGTAAGCCTTGATCACGTCTCCGACCTCGACCTTCGCCTTGTGCGGAACGATTCTCCATTCGGCGGTTTTCGAGCCGGTGTAGTCGCTGCCTTCGACTGCCTTGATGGTCAGCGTCTGGGTGCTTACGCCAGCAGAGGAAGCAGTGCCGCTGGCGGTGTAATCAACGCCCAATTGCAGCGTCTTGCCGTTGTACGTTACGGTGAAGCCCGGCGCGGTAGTGGTGGCGCGATAAGGCTCATAGGTGCTTTCGTTGCTGCTGCGGAAGGTGATCTCGGCATTGCTTAAGTTCGGCTTGGTGACGGTCAGCTTTTTGTGACTGCTCTGCACCGTATAGCCGTCCTTGGCGGCGGTGAAATAGATGGTGTATTCTCCAATCGTATCGAAGGAGTAATCTTTTGTATACTTCCCACCGGCATAGCTCGGCTCCGTCAAGGTGATGGGCGTTGTTTCGCCCGTCTTCAGGATGGAGAACGTCACCGTCGCGCCCTTCGTATTGCAGCTGGCGCAGAGCTGGACAGTCGTGCCGCGCTCCACCTTCGGCGAGCTGCCGGTCAGGTTCTTACCATCGACCTTCAGATTCAGGGTCTTGGTGGTGATGGGCAGGCCATTGATAATAACGTTGTTCAACTGCGAGTCCTTGACATCATTCGGGGCGTACCACTGGTGAGTGCCGTCCGCGTTTGTGACCCTGAAGCCAAGGCGGGCAGGCTGCTGCAGGATATCCTTCCACTGCGTGGTATCGGCCAATGTCAATACACCGATCACGGCGGGATATTTCGACCCGGCGAGTTTTGCTCCCCTGTGGGCAACGACCGCATCAATGCTGACTGAGGTGGTGTTTTGTGTGTTGCTGAAAGTGGTGGTGTTGCTGCCCGCAGCCGCCTTGACCGTCACCGTGCCCTTGATGCAGTGGCCATTCAGGTCAAGTCCCGTGTCCCGCGTGCCGTCGATGGTGTAATTGCCGGTCACGTCGGCCAGCAGCTGAAGGGTCGCGCCACCGTCTCTGTCTGCATCAATGGCCGTTTGTAAATTGGCAAATCTCCGCAGCAGTCTGCTGCCCTCGCCATTGTTCAAGGCTGTTTCAGCCACCGCGGGCGCGCCGCAGTAGGGGCAGGTAGTGGCGTTTTCGTCAAAGCCGTTCTTGCCGCCGTGGTCGCATGCGGAAACGGTGACATTGCAGAGCCTGCTTGCTGTGGCATTCGCAAGGCTGCCGTCCTCGTTCTTGAATGCGCAGCCATTCGGGAGCAGCCCAGCCAGCGAGATCGTATCGCTGCCGCTCGTGGTGATTTCGCCGTAGCTGCCGCCATACAGCTTGGTATTCGTGATTTCGGCAGACGGCCAGTTGTAGAAGGCCAAGCTGCCAATGTGGCCGGCATCCTTACCGACAATCAACTTGCCCTCTTCGTTCGTATTGCCGTTTCTGGTTACTGTCACAGAACTGATGGACCCGCCTGTCCAGTCGGTCAAATCCAATACGCCTTTTTCTCTGGCGTTCAAAATGGCGTACTCTAACGTAATATTACCGGTTCCGACGATTTTCAGTGTGCCATAATAGGAAGCAGTTATATTGCGGTCAGCACCGATCACAATCGGCTTGCAGCTGCTTGTAACAGTGTGACCGGCCAAATCCAGCGTGACGACCATTTGATCGGCGCCGGTTGCGGTTTCGTTATAGATATTCACATAAGCCGAAATTTCCGTGTCTGCCAGCAGCTTGATGGTCGTGCCGTTTACGGCCTTGTTCAACGCATCGGCGAGGTCGGCCGTGTAGGTGGTCGTTTCGCCGACCGTTACCTTGGCAACCATTTTTGCGTTGCAGTCCTTGCAAACGCCGTCATCGCCTATATTTTTGTGCGGGCAATGGTAGCCGCAGATGGGGCAGATGCCGTTTACCAGCACCGACTTTTCTTCGCTCAAGTCTCTGTGTGCGTGGCTTCTGCCGCAGTTGCAGTAGGCAATGCCATTCGCTTCGTCTTGGGTGTAGTTGCATGTGTGCGCCCCAATGCTGTATGTGTCAGACTTGAGTGTAAGTGCAGCGGCGTTTCTGACGGTGCCATCTGCTTTATAAATGGCATAGCCATCGGCTATCAGTTTAAGTACCGTGTTGTAGATGTCGCTGGCCACATCCTCTTGCTGAATGCAGACGGCGAGGACGTTGTCCGATGTGGCGTTACCGTTGGGGTCTTGCGCGTAGAACGTGCCTTTTGTCAGAAGATTGGTCAGCTTCGCGTTGTCGAGCATCGTCAGACCGCCGTTCAAGGATACGTTGCCCTGTAAATCCAGCTCGCCGTCCGTGGCATAGATCGCGGGCTTGCGGCCGCTGCTGCTGTCGTAGCCGCCCTGCGCGGTGAGGTCGCCCGTAATCACCAGCTTGCCGCCGGTGAGCGTGATGGCAGGGAAGGCGGTCGCGTTGGAAGCGGTGTTCTGGTTGATCTCGCCCGCGCCCTCGATGCGCAGTGTGCCGCCGGTGACGGTCAGGGGAACGCCTGCTTCTGCTTCCAGCTTGTGACCGTTCATGTTCAGCGTGAGCGACCCAGCCGCCGACCCGCTGAACTTGACATCTTCGGTCCAATCCTGTCCCAGCGTTACCGACGCGATAGAAGCGTCATCCGCCGCTGCATTCAAAGCGGCCTGTAACGTGTTGTAGCAACTGTTGTTATTGTCAACGACGATTGCTGCCACGCCGCAGTCGCACTTGCCGTTTTCAAAGCTGTGGGTGTGGGGCCTGACCGTTACATTGGTCAGCGTTTTTTCAGTGCTGTTCTGCGCGTTGTCGCCTTGGTAGAAGGCATAGTTATCTGCCAGCAGGGGCATGAGCGGGCATGAACTGCTTCCGTTGATGTTCGTAATTGTACCAAACGTGCCGCCGCTGATGGCGATGGTTCCACCGTTATTAAGGAATTTTACATTACCGAACGTACCGTCTGTGATGTTTAGCGTACCATCGTTGTACCATGTGCCCGCGTGCCCTGTGCCGCCGGTGACGGTAACGGTTGCGCCATCGCCTACCGTGGCGTTACATACCGTGCCGCCGCTGATGGTCACGCTGCCGCTGTTCCCGTCGCAGGTAAGGTTGCTTCCGTCATTATCTCCAATCCGGCCGCCCTGAATCGTCAGGGAACCTTTTACAAATTCGAGGTTTTTGATTTTGCCGCAGCTGCCCCCTTGAATGTTATCTACGACGGTCAGATTGCCGTCGTAGGACTCAAGGATTCCGCCCTCCTCGTCAGGAACCACATCGCCCACAGTGAGATAATCCACCGTCATGCCGTTCAGGTCGAGCGTCAAGGCTTTCTTGACGACAGCCAAAGTGGCATACTCGCCCGCTTCGACGTCGCTCCACTTTGTCGTATGGTCTGCCAGCAGCTTGACGGTGTCACCGTCCTGCGCCGCATTCAGCGCCGCCGGGAGGGATTCGTATGTGCCGCCATCCGTTCCGTCCGCTTTTGTTACCGAAGCGGCCGCAACGACCGCCTCGTTGACTGTGAGTTCCACGGTTGTTGACCGTTCCTCCTCATAGTTCGTGGTTTCGCCGGTCTTGGCATAAACGTAATATGTGCCGGGTTCGCTGATTGCAGTGTTCTCGTCAATCTTGGGCATGGCATCGCTGCCCTCTACGTCAGAAGAGCCCGCCCAGCTTTTAAACGCGGAAGCCAGATAATAATATGCCACCTCGGCGTCTTCCGGAGCACCCTCGACAGACAGCAGCGGCAGGAGCTTTTCGCCCGCCGTGCAAGCCGTCTTGGAAAGAGTTACGGTCAGCTTGGGATAGGCCTTGTTGATGTTGCCGCCGATCTCAAATTTTTCTTCGCCTGCCCTGAGCTTGTACTTCGCCGCGGCATCACCGATCAGCGCGATTTCCACAGTGACGGTATGCCATCCCGCGTCCGCGGAATCGAACGTCTTCTTGGCGGTAAAGCCCGTTCCTTCTTTGAGTTTGATTTCATTTGTACCGTCTGTAAATGTCAAGTCGATTGGAATCGTGCCGCCGTCCGTCGTGCCGTCATAGCTGCGGCCAATGGAATCGGGCTTGCTCACGCACCAGATCTCCGTCCGCGTGTCTTCTTCGGGGATATACGTGCCGCCGCCCCCTTCTGCCGGACCACTTGGGGGCGTATAGATCCCACCACCTTCGCCGGTCGAACCGCCGGGTGGTACAAGGACTCCACCGCCCTCGCCACCGGTCTCGCCGCCGATGACACCGTCAGAAATGCTCACGTCCCCACCCTCGGCAAAAGCCGATGTCGGCAGGAGCGTCAGGCAGAGTGTGAGCGCCAAAAACAGACTCAAAATTCGTTTTTTCATAGGATCCTCCTGTGTGAAAAAAGTGCGGTTTTCTATCGTCAGCCCGGTAAAATCCGGGTGGGGATTTACCGTTCTTCCGGGATAAGCCGCAGACGCTTCGCGGCGGTTTTTGCTTCGCTTCGCCGCCGGACGTCCAGCTTATCCAGAATGTGGCTTACATGGGTCTTTACCGTGGGCAGCTTGATATCCATGATCTGCCCGATCTCCGCGTTGCTCTTGTCGGCGCAGATCAGGTGCAGAATTTGCAGCTCCGTGGGCGTCAGGGCTTCCCCCGGCGCGAGGCGCGGTTCCAGAAAGCGGGGGTAATACGCCGCCTGCAAGCGCACGTCGTCCAGCAGCTGCTTTTTCCACCGGGCGCTGCCGCTCCAGTCAAGCTTTTCAAGCAATGGCAGCACCGCCGCGCCGTAGACGCTGACGGTTCGGATGAAGTGGTATTCCGCCGCGGCGTTCAATGCGCCAATCAGGCGCTGCCGCCATGCTTCGTCCCTGCTTCGGTACAGGGCGATGGCGGCGAGGATGTTCAGATGGATGCCGTCGATGTGCCGCCCGCAGCTGCGGACGTAATCTTCCAGCGGGGAGAGGGTCAGCATCGACGCCCCCGGCTTCCCGTCCGCCAGCTCCACCATGGCCTGCGTGAGATACTGGTAGCGCTTCATGACGTTTACCCGCATGGGGTCTCTGGGCGCTTTTTCCAGATACCATGTGTCGGCGTAGTCCAGATCGCCGGTATGGAGGGAAATTCGGACGAGCATGGCGTCCATATTGGGCAGGAACCGCTCACGCCCTTCCTCGGCGAATTTTTCCCGGAGGGATTCGATCGTCCGATAAGCGTCCTCGCTCTGCCCTGCCGCAAGAAGGCTTCGGGCCAGCAGACCGTTGATGGCGAATTCCATGTCCGGCGTGCCGCGCTGGCGTATCTCGCTGACGCGGGGGATGATGGTCAGCATCCGGCCGGTGATGTTCTCGCCCTTTTCAAATTTGCTTTCGGCGATGGCGCAGTCCGCAAGGCCAACGCCGTCCCGCCCCAGTATGGTCTCCACCGGGCTGCGGAGGGTCTGGTAGAGCAGATCGTCCCGCTTGCTCCAGGCGGAAAAATCCTTGCCGCCGTTCATGATGCTGGGCAGTGCGCTGGTGACGGAGAAGGACGGGAGGGAGACCTCCTTGCTGGTCATCAGCCGGAACACCGCAGGAATGGTTTCCGTCAGCCCCCCTACGCCCCGTTGGGGCAGGGAGATGTCCAGCCACGCTAAGCGGCTGCGGGCCTGCTTGCCTGCGGCGTCGTCCCTGCCGCACCGCTTTCCGAATTCCTGCAATTCGTGATACCAGCGCTCAGAGCCTTCGTAATCCATGGCCAGAGCGCACAGCATACTCATGCCCTGCATCAGCGCGGGGGAAGCTGCGATCTCCGCTTCCGGGAGACTGCGGTAGTATTTTTCCATTTCGCTGTAATGCCCCATGCCGGGGTGCAGCTCCGCGTTGCGGATGAGAAGCTCGGAGACCTTGGCGTGGTCGCCGCATCTTGTGTAGCATTCCAGCGCGTGGGCGTAATCCTCTTTCAGCTCGTAGTAGAGCGCGCCCCGGCTGAAAAGCGCCCGGCGCTTTTCCTCGCTGTATTCCCGTTCCATTTCCCACAGAAGGAAGCTGCGGAACTGCGGCCAGAAGCGGAAATGCTGCACGTCGTCATAGCGGAGCATGGTGGTGTGGCTCAGGAGCCAGTCCAGCCGGTCGCCCGCGTGGGGGTCGCCGCTGACCATCCGCGCCATTTCCAGATTGAGCCGTTCAAAGGGCGCCAGCTCCAGCAGAAACCGCCGCACGGGAAGGTCGAACCGCCGGTAGATCGCAGCCTCAAAATAGGAGAACACCTCCCGGAATGCCCGCGCCACGACCTCCGGGCCGAAGGACCTCCCGCCGGACATGCACCGGGCGGTGACGGCGACGCCCAGAGGGTAGCCGACGGATTCTCTCAGAATACCGCCGATCTCGCTGTCCGTCACGGCGACGCCGCAGCCGGAAAAGTATTTGCAGATATCCTCCCGGTCAAAGAGCAGGTCGTCGGCCTCCAGCGTGGTCATCAGGCCGGAATACTGGAACGCCGTCAGATATCCGGGCGGCGCGCCCCGGGAGAGAAGCAGGAAGCGTTTGCCCGGGTCGGAGCGGATCAGCTCGCACAGCGCCTGCCCGCCATCCTCCGCCGGTATCATCTGAAAATCGTCAATGAGCAGGATTTCCCACCCATCCGAAAGGGCGGGAAGGGCAAAATCCGCCGCGCCCGCGTTCAGCCGCAGCACATCCCGTCCGGAGAGCAGGGCGTCCGCCAGCGCGGTTTTTCCAAAGCCGCAGGGCGCGCTGAAAAAGAGGACGCGCCCGCGCTCCATAAAGCTGTCAAACCGCTGCCGGACAGACGGCTTCACGATAATATTCCCGGTCACGTTCTCCCTCCTTTTCGCCGGCAAAGGGACATACCCCGTGCCATACGCATTCCAACACCATTTTATCTTTATTATACATAACCGCCAGAAAATGTAAATCATGCCAAAGTATGATACGGAGTGATTTTTGCTGTTTCCTTTCCGCAGAAACGCAAAACAGACGGATACATTTTTGCCTTGAGAGGGCGAAAAACAGGAACCCCGCCGGAAACTGTCAGACTTTGGCAGTCCCTGGCGGGGGTGAAGGTATGATGGATGTGATCTATGGAGCGATAATACCGCGCCCGCATCATGGCGGAAATGAGTCAGGAAATCATTTGCCGGAAAAGGTGACCGGCCTGTTCTATCAGACTTCAGGTGCCGTATTTCTCAGGCGACCCATCATGCCTGCTCAAACAGCGGCTTTATCTTCTGGCGGTAGATTCTGGTGAAGCAGATAAACGTCACCGTGCCGCTGACGATTTCCGCGATGGGGAAGGCCAGCCAGACCCTCTGCACCTCCCCTGTCAGGCTCAGCAGATAGGCCACCGGGAGCAGTACCACCAGCTGACGGCACAGGGAGACGATGGTGGAGTAAATGCCGTTGCCCAGCGCCTGAAAGCTGGCGCCCAGCGCAATGCAGATGGCCGCAATGGGGAAGCTCCAGCTGATGGTGCGCAGAGCGACCCGGCCGATTTCCAGAAACGCCTGGGAGGGATTGAACAGTCCCAGCAGCAGATCCGGAAAGAACTGGAATACCAGCAGTCCCGCCGTCATGAGACACAGCGCCGCGGTGCAGGAGATTTTCAACGTTTTTGTGATCCGCTGGGGCTTGCGGGCGCCGTAGTTGTAGGCAATGATGGAAATGGTGGCGTTGTTCAGGCCGAACAGGGGCATGAAGAAGAAGCTCTGGAGCTTGAAATACACGCCGAACACGCCGGTCGCCGTCTCGGCGAAGCCCTGCAAAATCTGGTTGATGCCGAAATTCATCACGGAGCCAATGCCGTTCATAACGATGGAGGGAATGCCCACCGTCAGGATAGCGCCCACGGTCTTGCCCTCCAGCGGAAGATATTTCTTGTGCAGCTGTACCTCCGGGTTGAATTTCAGGTTGAAAATGATGACCATGATGCCGGACACCCACTGGCCGATCACCGTCGCGATGGCCGCGCCGGCAATGCCCATGGCGGGCAAACCGAACCATCCGTGGATGAGAATGGGGTCGAGAATGATGTTGATGATCGCGCCGATGGATTGGGTGATCATGGTATGTACTGTCCGGCCGGTGGATTGCAGCAGCCGCTCGCCCAGAATGGATGCGAAGCAGCCGACACTGAACACGCAGCAGATGCTGGTGTAGACAATGCCGCCCTCCACGGTCTCCGGGTTGTCGGACTGAATGGCAAAATAGGGGCGCACGCCGAACAGACCGAACAGCACGAACAGCACCATGGCAATGGCCATCAGCACGATGCCGTTTCCGGCGGCGCGGTTGGCGGCCTCCTGATTTTTCTCACCCAGACTCTTGGAAAGCAGGGAGTTGACGCCCACGCCGATGCCCACGGCGAAGCCGATCAGCAGGTTCTGGATGGGGAAGGCCAGAGACAGCGCCGTCACCGCGCTCTCCGACACCTGAGAAACGTAGATGCTGTCAACCACGTTGTAAAGCGCCTGCACCAGCATGGATATGACCATGGGCAGCGCCATGTTGGCGATCAGCTTCCCGACGGGCATGACGCCCATTTTGTTTTCCTGTAAAGTAGCTGCAGTCATAATTCTCTCCAAATCAAAAATCGTTTACAATATAGTGTAGCAGAGTTTTGCCGATTACGCAAGTATCCGGAGTAATTCTGCCGATCAATATGCCCTGAACGCAAAGAAATGCCCCGCCGCTTTACAAGCGGCGGGGCGGATGTACCCCAATTACAGATACTGCTTTACAGCCTCGGAGGCGTTTGCAGGGTCTTCGGAGATGGTCATGGTGATCTCCATATTGTTGTCGGCGGCGAACTTGGCGCACCAGGAGACGAACTCCTCAGCCGCAGCCTTATCACAGCCGATGGTCTTGTACAGATTGTCGATAAAGACGTTGGTGATGTCGAAATTGCCTGCGTGCAGGCCGCTCAGGAAGCCCTTGAGCATATCGGGGGTGGAAATGCCGTATTCCCGGGAATCCACCAGGCGAACCTTATAGGTTACATCATAGGTCAGCTTTTTGCCGTACTCAATGCAGACGACATCGCCGTGGGCGTCCGCCACAGCCGCGTTGATGGCATCGATCAGCTTCTTGGTCTTGCCGGAGCCTTTCAGGCCCATAATAACATGAATCATAGGAAAGTCCTCCTTTGCTTGCCAGCATATTGGCTTATGCACATTCTACCAGCAATCGCGCTAATTTGCAACTACTAATTTGCAGATTAGACAAATGTTTTTTCTGGAAAAAACACAGGGCGGCAAATGGGTGGGGCGGAGCAGACAGCTGACAGGCACTGCGGGGTAATGAACGGCACCCCCTTGCCTCTCTCTTTGGGAGAGGTGTTTGAGCGAAGCGAAGACGGAGAGGGGAGACGAGGGTGCAACACCCTCTCAGTCACCTGCGGTGACAGCTCTCCCAAGGGGAGAGCCAAGGGGCTGCGCTAGTCCGTATCCAGATGCGCGAAATAGTCTTCCTTCGTGATCATCATCTGAAGAAAGCCATCCTCCACGCCCAATTCCCGGAAGCCTGACCGGCGGTGGGTCTCCCATGCGGAAATTTCATTCCGGGCGACCTCAAAATCATTGTGTATTCTGGAAATGCCGCAGTCCCGGAAGGCGTGCTCCAGCATGAGCTTCAGCGCGGGAACAGCATATCCTTTCCCGCGATAGGGGGCATAAAGCACAATGCCCATGTCCCACCAGTCCTTTGCGGGGTTATAGTGAAAATTGATGTCGCCGATCCACGCGCCGTCGGCGCTGCGCTTTATGTAGGCATAGAACCGTTCCGGCTCCTGTCCTACCATATTCTCATACCATGCAGGCAAAACCGCATCGGGATAATCGACACAGCCGGTATCCCGGTGATAACCGTCATAGTTCACGTCCCAATTCGCGTTGTAGGACATGGTTTCGGGGTCGGACATCATTTTCTGATAGAACCAAAGGTCTTCGAGCTTCGGCACATATAATTCAAGCTGCTCCATAAGCGTTCCCTCCCTGCGGCATGTTTTTTGAAGACAAACATAGGGCGGGAAGTCCCGCCCTATGTAAGCAAAACTTATTTCTCGTAGCCGGGCTTGCCCAGAAGCTGGAACATGTTGCGCTTGTACAGCTCCACACCGGGCTGGTTGAAGGGGTTGACATCCAGAATGTATGCGGAAACGCCGCAGCACAGCTCCAGGAAGTAGAACAGCTCGCCCACCTTCCGGTCGTTCAGCTCGCCGCAGTCCATGGTGATGACGGGCACGCCGCCGTCCACATGGGCGGCCACGGTGCCGAGGTACGCCTTCTCGTCCACGAAGTCCAGCGTCTTGCCTTCCAGATAGTTCAGACCGTCCAGATTCTTCCAGTCGGAGCCGATGGTGTACCGGGCGGCGGGAGGATCGAAGCGGACCATGGTCTCGAAAATGTTCCGCTGACCCTGCTGGATCATCTGACCCAGAGAGTGGAGGTCGGCGGTGAACTCGGCGGTCACGGGGAACAGACCCTTGCCGTCCTTGCCCTCGGACTCGCCGAACAGCTGCTGCCACCAGCCGCCGAACATCTTGAAGCCCGGCTCGTAGCTCTCAAAGATCTCCATGGCCTTGCCGTTGCGGTACAGCAGGTTCCGCACGGCGGCATACTGCCACACGGGATTTTCAAAGGAACGCAGGTCGTAGCTTTCCTTGGCGTCGGCAGCACCGTTCATCATCTCCATGATGTCGACACCGGCCACAGCCAGAGGCAGCAGACCCACGGGGGTCAGCACGGAGTAGCGGCCGCCCACATCAGGCGGGATGACGAAGGTTTCCCAGCCCTCTTCCGTGGCCATCTGGCGCAGAGCGCCCTTGCAGGGGTCGGTGATGGCGTAGATGCGGCTCTTGGCGCCCTCGGTGCCGTACTTCCGCTCCAGCATCCAGCGCAGGGCGCGGGTGGCGATGGCGGGTTCGGTGGTGGTGCCGGACTTGGAGATGATGGCGATGGAAAAGTCCTTGCCCTCCAGCAGCCGGGTCAGCTCGTTCCAGTGACGGGTGCTCAGGCCGTTGCCTGCGAAGAAGATCTGGGGGTTGCCCTTGCCCTTACCGATATTGTGGTTGGGACCCTGCAGCAGCTCGATGGCGGCACGGGGGCCGAGGTAGGAGCCGCCGATGCCGATGACCACAAATACGTCGGAATCGCTGCGGATCTTCTCCGCCGCCCGCTGGATGCGGGTGATTTCCTCCGTGGCCTCCCGGACGGGCAGGTTCTGCCAGCCGAGAAAATCGTTGCCTGCGCCGGTGCCGTCCGCCAGAGTGGTGTGGGCGGCGGCGACTTCCTTTTCCATGGCCAGCAGGTCGGACAGGGTAACCTGACCCCATACATTGGAGATATCAACTTTAATCATGTCGTGGGACACGTCCTTTCGTTTATCTATGTGATTCTCTCATATGTTACAGCAAATTCGCCGGAAACGCAAGCCCCTTCACAAAAAGTTTCCATGGGAACTGTGCCAAACTTTTTTATATTTTCCACTGGTAATTTTGCACGAATTATGTATAATGGAGAAGAACTTCATTATCACGCAGGAGGAACTGACTATGAAATACGGATTTGGCATCGATCTCGGCGGCACCACCGTCAAGATCGCCTATTTTGATGAAACCGGAAAAATGCTGGAAAAATGGGAAATTCCCACCGATACGTCGGAAAACGGCATCCGGATACTGCCGGATATCGCGGCGTCTGTCCGGGCCTTTCTGACCGAACGGAAAATCGCGGATTCCGACATTCTGGGTCTCGGCATCGGTGTCCCCGGTCCCGTCAACGCAAAGGGCGTGGTGAACCGGTGTATCAATCTGGGCTGGGATGTGTTCAACATCGCCCAGAAGCTGACCGAGCTGACCGGCTTCCCCGTAAAGGCGGGCAACGACGCCAACGTGGCGGCGCTGGGCGAATTCTGGAAGGGCGGCGGACAGGGCTGTGACAACATGGTCTTCGTCACGCTGGGCACCGGCGTGGGCGGCGGCATCGTGGTGGAGGGGAAACTGCTCCACGGCGCCCACGGCTCCGGCGCGGAGATCGGCCACCTCGTCCTGAACCGGGACGAGACTGTCCCCTGCAACTGCGGAAAGCGGGGCTGCGTGGAGCAGTACTGCTCCGCCACCGGCATCGTCCGTCTGGCCAAGCGCCATCTGGACAGCACCGACGCGCCCAGCTCCCTGCGCACGCTTAAAAACCTGACCTGCAAGGACATCTTCGACGCAGGCAAGGCCGGGGACAAGGAAGCACTCATCATTCTCGACCGGTATTACGCCTACATGGGCGAGTTCCTTGGCGACGTATGCACCACCGTTGACCCGGAGGTGGTGGTTATCGGCGGCGGCGTCAGCAAGGCGGGACAGGTGCTGATCGACGGCATTATCCCCTATTTCCACAAGTACGTATTCCACGCCGCCAGCGGCGCCCGGTTCACACTGGCCTCCCTTGGCAATGACGCGGGCGCTTACGGCGCGTTCAAGCTGGCGCTGGACGCTTTCCACGCGTGAGTATCGCGGAGGATAAAAAGGAACGGTGAAATGCGCCGCTCCCGGACGTTTGCCCTGAGTAAATCGGAATTTACAGGAGACTTGGCATGTGGAAGAACAGGCTGAATCGTATATTGAATATCATAATGGGTTCTGTTGTGGGGGTATTCATCGGATATGGGTTATACTCTGTTTGGGATTATAAAACACATCCGGGGCTGTATGCAATGCAATCCGCACCCTGGTATACAAGCATATTGGTCTGTGGCGTATTTGCCGCAGTCGTATTGCTTTTCGGAATGATCCTGAAGCTGATTATTCGGAAGTCAGGGGATAAATAAATTTCAGCTTGCCGAACGGATTCACGAGCGGGGCGTATCACGGCATTGCCGCATGATACGCCCCGCTTTTTGCCTTGCAATCTGTCGAATGGTGTGATATGCTGTTCCCGGTGCTGCCAGCAGCGCCCCGGTAGGCGGTTCCCCTCGATTTTTTCGGGGGTGATGCTTCTTTTGCCCCCGATCGTAAAAGAGAGGGGGTGACAGGTATGGATGTTACATGGGAAGGAATTTTTCAATTCTGCATGCTCATTGCTGCTGTCATTGCTCTGGTTTTCCAGGTCAATAATAAAGAGAAGTAACCGCTAACTCCCACAGTCTCGGTTACTTCTCTGTAATCAGGCGGGGAACCGACCTACTGGCAGCACCCCTGTATCTATACTATACCCCAGGATTTCCGTTTTGTCAACAGCCCCGCCGGCCGGCGGGGCTGTTTTTGCATCCTCATTCAGAGTCCACCATTTCCTGACGAAGCTCACTGCGGCGTACCAGGAAGCGGCGGATGGCGAACAGCCCCGCAATGCAGGCGATGCAGGCCACGTTGCTCCATGGGTCGTCGTGGCTCAGAATCACGTGACGGGTGATGGCTACGGTGAGCACCTCCAGAATGTTGGCGGGAGTGGTGTCGATCAGCATCCGCACGAATTCCAGTCCCACCACGATGGACAGCAGGTTATGGAGCATATGGCTGACGTCGGCAAAATACGCCGTCCCCTCGGTGAACATGTTCGCAACCTCAAGGCCCAGTGCGCCCACCAGCGCAATGAGGGTGATCCCGGCAATGACCCACTCCATGATTTTCAGTGCCCAGCGGAAAAACCGTTCGATCTTCCGGTCGTGTTTGGCGAGTTTGTCGGTCTTTTCCTGAACACTCAAGTCGTCAGAATGGGTTGTCTGGAGCATGGCAATACCTCCCGACAATATTGATATTGTCATTATACAGGATTTTTTCTGAAAATGGAAGAACTTTCTTTACCAGAACTTATATATTTTACTTCTGGTAGTGCTTCCGCATCTCCGCTCTTGCCGCCTCCACTTCCTCGTGAAGCTCCCGTGCGGACATCCGCAGAACGCCGCTTCCGAAGGAGGACAGCTGCACCAGTCCGTCGGAGGACGCCACCCGCACGGCGTAGTCCCGGCCGATCTCGTGGGCCAGCGCTTCAATGTAGGCATCGGCGGTCTGGCCCTCTTTGGTGTAGACCACCTGAATGTTGTGGAACTGGCTCTTTTCACCGGGGTTGCCCTTCTGCTTGTAGCCGTCGAATACCACCACCAGACGGCACTTGGTAAAGCCCGCGTAACTGGAAAGCCGGTCACACAGTTGCCGCCGGGCGGCGTCCAGATCATCCTTGGCCTGCGCCGCCAAGTCCTCCCACGCGAAGATCACGTTGTAGCCGTCTACGATGATATATTTCTGCCGGGGCGTCCGGATGGCGACATCGTCAGCCGCCGGGCGGTTGGAAACGCCGTAGACGGGGCGGCGGATGGGGCCGAACTCCCGCTCCATGATCTTTTCCAGCTCTTTATCGTCCAGCCGGACGTTGCGGGTGATGATTTCGGGAGCTTTTTCCTCTTTCAGACCGCTTTCTAAGTGCATGTAGTCCTTCACCTGATTCCACTTGACGGTGAAGCCCGCCCCGTGGGCGCAGAAGACGGAGTCCGGGGTGTTGGCCAGATCGGCCTCCGGGTCGTAGCCGGTTTCCGCGACGACGGCGTCGGTATTGTGGCAGGGGGCGTAGCCGTGGAGGGTCAGCTGCATCCGTCCCAGCCCCTGCGTATAGGCCGCCAGCGTGTCGGCGTAGTCCCTGATCTCCGACGCAGGGACAAGCCCCTTCAGCGTGGACAGCGCCCCGGCGGCCTCCGGCGCGTCGAATTCGCCGCCCATGGCGCGGATGTCCGTGATGGCGCGGCCGATCTGCTCCGTGGGCATGATCAGGCAGAATTCATACCATGGCTCCAGCAGGACGGATTTCGCCTGCATCAGTCCCTGACGGACGGCTCGGTAGGTCGCCTGACGGAAATCCCCGCCTTCGGTGTGCTTTAAGTGCGCCTTGCCCACCAGCAGCGTGATCTTCATATCCGTAATCGGCCCGCCCACCAGGACGCCCCGGTGGACTTTTTCTTCCAGATGGGTCAGGATGAGCCGCTGGTAATTGACATCCAGCACGTCCGTGGGACATACGGTGTCGAATACCAGACCGCTGCCGGCGGGCAACGGCTCCAGCAGCAGATGCACCTCGGCATAGTGGCGCAGCGGCTCAAAATGCCCGACGCCCTCCACCGTGTTTTCAATGGTTTCCTTGTAGAAAATCCGCTGGTCGCTGAGGGTCACGTCCAGAGAGAAGCGCTGCTGCACCAGACTGCGGAAGATCTCCTGCTGCACCCGCCCCATCATCTGCATGTGGATCTGTCCGTTTTCCCAGAGCAGACGCAGCTGGGGTTCTTCTTCCTCCAGCTGCCGCAGCTTGGGCAGAACCTGCGCCGGGTCGGTACCTCCGGGCAGATTCACCCGGTAGGTCATGACCGGCTCCAGCACGTAGGGCTGCCCCGCCGGTTCCGCCCCCAGAGACTGCCCCGCGTAGGTTTCGGAAAGCCCCGTCACCGCAGCCAGCTGGCCGGCGGCAACTTCCTCCGGGGCGGTGAATTTGTCGGCGGAGTACCGCCGCAGCTGCACGAGTTTTTCTTCACGCGGCTCGCCCTTTTGGTTAACATAACGCAGCGCGGAGCGAACTTTCAGACTGCCGCCTGTGACCTTCAGCCATGTCAGGCGGTTCCCCTGGGGGTCGCGGGAGATTTTATAGACTTTTGCGGCGAATTCGCCGGGATAGGCCGTTTCCGGAGCGTATTTGTCCAGAATATCCAGCAGCATCCCCACACCGTCCAGTTTCAGCCCGGAACCGAAGCAGCATGGGAACAGCTTCCGTCCGGCGATCAGCGCCCGGAGATTCCCTGCCGTAACGCCGCCGGTTTCCAGATAGTTTTCCAGCAGTGCCTCGTCGCACATGGCGGCGTTTTCCGCGATCTCCTCCGGGGACGCGGTGAAATCCACACAGGCGGGGCTGAGCTGCTGCCGCAGTTCGGCCAGCAATTTCTCCTTCCCCATTCCGGGCAGGTCCATCTTGTTGAGAAACAAAAACGTCGGTACCTGATAGCGTTCCAGCAGCCGCCAGAGGGTCAGGGTGTGGGCCTGCACGCCGTCGGTGCCGCTGATAACCAGCACGGCGCAGTCCAGCACCGGCATGATGCGCTCTGCTTCGGCGGAAAAGTCTACATGGCCGGGGGTGTCCACCAGCGTGACGGCGCGGTGCTCCGTTTCCAGCAGCGCCTGCTTGGAAAAAATGGTGATGCCCCTTGCGCGTTCCAGCGCGTGGGTATCCAGAAACGCGTCCTGATGATCGACCCGCCCCAGGGTGCGCCGCGCCCCGGCTTCATAGAGCATCGCCTCGCTGAGCGTGGTCTTCCCCGCGTCCACATGGGCCAACACACCAATACCACAGGTTGTCTTTTTCGGCTGCTCAGACATGATGTCAGCCCCCTTTCACAATCAATTTTTCGTATTATACCATGAAAGGGGGCTATAGTCGATAGATCAGCGTGGATTTTTCTTACATTTGTGGTATTGCCCGCCTATGGCGGTTCGTTACTTTGGAAGATTTGGGTAAATGTGAATACGCACTTCCCCCTCGGGTTCCCGATAAATCGTTGCCCTTCTCATAACCAGTTTCCAGAGGCTATTTTTCTCCTCCACAGTAAGCGCATCATAGCTATCCAGAATGTGCTGGGTGGTTGGGATCAGCTCAGATGCTGCCCGATTTCGCTTATTGCCTTCACTTTCCTGTCGAAGAAGATCCGTTTCGGATTCCCGGAGCTGTTCAATCTCCTTTGACAGAGCTGCATTGCGCTTGCTGAACACCTCGACTGAGTAGATACCCTTTTCCAAATACTCACAAATTTTCTCCTGTTGGAGCTGCAAGCCGGTTAGCTGACTGTGAACTGTTTCCAAAGCCGTATCAATTGGGTCAACAGTCCGCGTTTGTGTCTGCTCAAGCTGGATTTGATATTCCTCAAGCCATTCCTCCATAGCATTCAGAATATTTTTCTCCGCTACTTCGCATTTAATCATTTTGCAGTCGCAGTTACGAGTCATACACCGGAACCAGGCAGTTGGACTTTCCTTGGGACGGGGAACATAACGCTTCATAATTCCCCCGCACTTTTCACAATACAGTACCCCGGCAAACGGGTTTTTTAATTGCCGTTCCGTATGATTTGAGGTGTGTTTATGACGGTTCAATATTTCCTGCACCCGATCCCACTGTTCCTCTGTGATAATAGCCTCGTGTCTGCCCTCATACAGTTCATAATCATCATTAAGAATCCGTTTCTTGGACAGCATTCCTTCCTTGACAACGCGCTTTACCGGTTCTCTGCGCCACCTGATTTTACCGAGATACACCTCGTTGGTCAGGATATTGCAAACTGATGTCTGGCTCCACTGCCCTTTCCGGGCGGGGATGTGCATATCATTCAGCTTGTAGGCAATGGCATTGTAGCCCATGCCCTGCTGCCCGTACATATCAAAAATCATCTGTACTACCTTGGCTTCCTCCGGGACAATCATAAGACTGTTTCCCTTCTCTCCGGGGAGTTTATAAGCCCGATAGCCATAGGGTGCCATTGAACCCATGAATTTGCCTTCGGACGCAGACTGATTTCTGCCCCGCACCAGCCGTTTGGTGATGGTTTTCAGTTCATAGCGGCTGAACATGAATTTCATATCCGTAAACTGCTCGTCAGATTCATTCTGCAAGTCGTAGGTCTTGCCGGGGGTAACGATTTTACAGCCGTTGACCTGCAAAATCTGCATGATATAGCCGGATTCCATTGACGAACCTCTGGACAGCCGTTCAATATCCATGCAGACTACGCCCGCATAAGCGCCTGTGCTGACCAGCTCCAGCAAGCGCATCATCTGAGGACGGGCGGCAAGGGATTCACCGGATACCACTTCCTCCAGGACCTCCACCACATTGAGCCGCTTGGACTTGCAGAATTTTTCAAGAGTTGTTCTGTGTCGGCTCAGCGTTTCAGCAATGGATACTTCCTCAAAATCCGTATCCATTCTCGACTTTCTTAAATACATCAAATATCGCTCCATATTGTACACTTCCTTTTATCGAAACTTTTTTTTCTTAATTTTATTGGGATAAGGTATAAACGGCAAAGGTGCGGCCATGTAAGCCGCACCCCTCCCGATACTTCTATTACGCAGCCGTCTCCGGTTCTTCCGGCTGAACACCTGCCCGGAGAATTGCCCCTGTAATCAGGGCAGTAACCTCAGACAAAACTGCCTGTATATCTTCACTACTCATATTGGAGCAGTAGTCATCGTGAATCTGAATCTTTGCGTCCATCATCACCGCTCCCCTCTGCTCAGCTGCCGCTTACGGCAGTCCGCTTCCAGCAGCTTCAAAATCCGCTCCTGAATCCGGGCGACGCTGTAACTCTTGGGGAAGAATTTTCGTAAATCCTCCACCCGGAAGCTGATCTTTTCCTGCTGGTTGGCCTTGGGTTCCTGGAGAATTTCAAAGATTTTGTCCATATTCAGTTCCCCGGACTGGCTCAGCTTTTTCAGCTGGACAGCTTGGGACAGCGATGGGGTGCAATCCTCGCTTTCCATGGTTTCCAGAAGGTCACACTGCTCCTGTTGGGTCAGATAGGACAGCTCCACCGCCGGAGTCAGGGCGATTTTTCCTGCATCCACCATACTGAGAATTTGGGGGATCAATTCTGTCAGGCGGATGTATCGCTGGACTTGTCGAGCGCTTTCACCAACGGATTCTCCAATAGTTTCGTCCGTACGAAACTTCGTGCCAACTTGGCACGAAGTTCCCTGATGGCTCAGGGCATCCATTTTCAGCTTGTAGGCGAAAGCTTTCTCGCTGGGCAAAATCTTCTCCCTGTGGAGATTGCTGTCCACCAGCGCAATGGCAGCGGCATCCCGGTCGAGGGCATAAATTAAGGCAGGAACCGTTTCGATTCCTGCCTTTTGGCACGCGTGCAGTCTCCGATGCCCGGAGATCACTTCGTATTCATTATTTTCCAGGGGACGGACAACCAGCGGGGTCAGGACGCCCTGTGTCAGGACACTCCACACCAGCTGATTCATTTCATCATCGTCCTTCACCTGGAAGGGGTGATTTTCAAAGGGGCGCAGCTTTTGAATCGGCAGCTGCATAGCCTGTATTTCTTTGCTATTATTCAAGGGAAAAGATTTCCTTTCTTTCAGTTTTGGCAATGTATTTCTCACGGATTTCGGGCGGAATGGCGGCGATTTCATCCTCCAACTCCTTGACAGTCTGCTGGAGAGCTTCGAACTCCTGCAACTTCCTAGCAAGTTCCAGTTGGCGCTGGACACTGGCTTTGCTGCCATTGAGTTCCTTTTCCAGTGCGGCGATTTCCTTTTTCAGTTCTTTCACCGTACTGCCGGCTTTCTTCATCCGGGTCATCAGCTTTTCCACGCTGGGAATGTAGTCCGTGAGGATTGTATCGATTTCTGCGGATTTCTTCTTTGCGTTCAGAGGGGTGATTTCTGAAAGCAGTTGGGCAATCTTATCCTTCTGCCTGTTCAGGCGAACCGCTTCCTTGAACAGTCGGGGCGGGATATGGGTTCTGCCGGTTTCGCTGGCGGATTCCCCACGCTCGAAGTCCGGGTATTTCTTTACCATGTGCTTCCAAAATTCATCCTGCCACTGGGTCAGCTTCTTTTTGTTGCCGATGATATCCTTTGCACTGAGCCGCCCGTCTGCCGTCAGCGGGACAAAGCAGAGGTGCATATGGGGCGTTTTCTCGTCCACATGCACCACGGCAGAGATGATTGTTTCGGGAGACTGCTTGCTCTGGATGAAGTCAAGAGCATATTTAAAGAACTCCTTTACCTCCCGGGGCTTCTTGCCTTGAAAGAACTCCGGGCTGGCGGTAATCAGGGTCTCCACCACCCGAACGCTGTCCTTTCTTGCTCGGCATCCAGCCTCAGAAATCTGCTTTTCCGCCTCCGCCCGGTAGGAGCGGCAGGGTTTCACCAGATGGAAATTCAGCCCGCTGCGGCTGGTATCCACATCCGGGTTGCTGGCATATTTCTCTTTGGCGCGCTCGTCATGAGCTTCGATTCTGCCAATCTCTGGCCCTTTGTATTTGGCAAAGCGCAGGATGGCATACTGGGGCTTGTCCATTATTGATCCCTCCGTTTCTGCCAGACGAGGTCATACCCCATCACATCCGCAATCTGAATTGCTTCCCGGTAGCGCAGGGAGCCGCGGCTCAGTTTGTTGGAGAAGTTGGAAATGCTGTCGCTCCAGCCGTATTCGTCGGACAGCAAATCAACCACCTGCTGCATAGTCATGCCGGAACGGACGATGATACTTTTGATTTCATTTTTCACATTCATAGTCATACCTCTTTCATTGAAAATTTGGATTTGGAGACAATAGAAATTGCTCCCATGATGTTTGCATCGATGATGCTTTGTTTGGTTTTCCTGTTTCGGAATGGATTTTTTGGAATGGCATAGAAAAACACGAAACCGCGCATCGGCTTCACCCTTCTCACCGGCGCGATTGGGTGAAGAACTGCTGCGGTTTCGTGTATCATTTTTCTGTTTCCACAATCCTTGGGAAACCAAACCTTTTTTCCTGTGTTTCCTGCGGTTGTTTTCTGCTTTCATACCGCCGGCAAGAGAGTAGCTCTACCCGGAAGTTCTGCTTGCAGCGGTTTCGGCAGCAGCGGCATACGGAATTGAACTGGACACGTCCTAACCGGTTGCGGAAGAACGCCCACTCTTGCCCGTTGTACTTTTTCATAATCTTTCTCCTTCATTTTTCCGTTGAATCCCGAATCCTCTATCCCCATCCATCCCATCTATTCCGGGGATGCTTGGGATGGATAGGGATGGATGTTTTCCGCATCAGAGAATTATTGGAGAGGTCAGCGCCTGAATGCCCCAGAAGCCGTTGACCTTCTTTCCCGACTTATTGGTGATCTTGTTGCTGGCTTCCAGATTGTAGTCCTCCAGATGACTTTTTAGGTAACTGCTCACAGACCGCTGGGCGATAGGACGGTAGCCGTTGTCCTCGCACCACATCTGGTAGATGGCGTATAAATCCCGGGAGGTGATGGTGCTGTTGGCTTTCAGCTGGATGTACCCCTCGGACTGTAGGAACTCCACCAGATTGTTGGCGTTCCGCTTGGCGTGTTCCTTGTTCTCTGCTGCCCGCTGGCTCACCGTAAATCGATAGTTGTTGGATTGCAGCCGTTTCAATCCTTCCAGACACCAGAGGAAGATGCCCTCTGCCTCCTGCTTCAGCTTGTCAGAAAGATAGGGATCGTCCACCCTGCCCGGCGGTTTTCGCTTAGTCTGCAAGATCAGCTGCCGCCGGAAGAAGCCCTCGGATTTATCGTATAGGGCTTCCAGATCGCCGTTGGAAAAGGCCATGAACCGCACATACATATCCCCTTGAAAGCTCTGTTCCTTTTTGCGCTCCAAGTCCATAGGGGTTTCCGCGGTGATGATGGACTTTACATAGTGGGTGGAGGATAGCGCCTCCATTTTGGTATCATCGTCCACCATCACCAGCACATGCTGCAAATCCGCCCGGGCGAAGGCACTGTTTTCCACCTTGTCGATGCTGCCATTCTTGGCGTTGGCACCGAACAGGGTGTGCATCACCACACCGATCCGGGACTTGCCCTCGCCGCCGTTGCCTTTGATGAGTAGCATCACCTGACCCCGGGTGCAGGGAATCAGGCAGTAGCCCATGAATTCCTGCAAGGTCAGAACATCTTCCGGTTCCAGAAGCTCAGACAAAAACCGCAGCCAAACCTCCGGCTGGGGAGCGTTGGGATTGTAGCGAATGGGCAGGCGGTTCAGGCAGAACCCTCTTTCCTCCACGAACCTTCCGTCCAGAAACAGAGTTCCGTTGGCAAGGAAGATACGATCCTGATGTTTTTCCAGCTCTCCACGGTCATAGCACTCCATGCGGATGGCTTCCAGCAGATTTTTGGCTTTCGTCACCAGCCCGCCGGTAAGGTGCTCTTTGATATCATCGAACACATCCCGCAGGAGCCGGTCTTTGTCGGTGACAACGCCTTCCGTGGTGAAGAAGTCCTCTCCCTTGCTGAGCATGGGCTGCTTTTCCAGAAAGCATTGGCAGTATTTGTGCTCGATGATCTTTCCCTTGTCATCCAGCCACTCCGGTGTCTCACTCATGCACATTCCCTCTCTTTCTCAGACAGTGCCCCGAGATACTCGGACAGCCGCCGAATATGCCCATCGTCACAGAGCATTTCCGCCGTCTTTTCTGCCAGAAGCAAATCATTTCCCAACAGGCAGTCGAGAAGATGATTTACCGTGGGCAGTTCCTTCATCGCCTCGGCAAAACGGGAGTGGATTGGGTCACCCGGCTTCTCAGGACGATACCGCAGCTGCCAGATGCGCAGATACCGAAGATATTCCCGCAGAACAGAAATGCAGAGCCGCTCCCTGTTCCGGGAAGGCTCTGCATGGTTGGGGAAAGGAAGCGGTATTGTTTCCGCGTCAATTCCAAAGTCGGTTTCCAGTTTCTGCGCGGCGGCATAGGGCGAAAGCCCGAAGAGGCGGGAAGTGAAGTCAATGACATCACCTCTGGCTCCGCAGCCGAAGCAGAAGAAATAATCCTCATTCAACTTCATACTTGGGTGCCTGTCCTTGTGGAATGGGCAGCAGGTCATGCCGTTTGGTTGTACCCGCAGCCCGTAATGTTCGGCAGCTTGCCGCAAAGTGACAGCTGCCTTAATGGTTTCAAATACGCTCATTATCTTGCCTCCATAAAAATATTGGGGAGGAAAATGCCCACTGGGGTTGGCAGGCATCTTACCTCCTCACTATGGTTATGGGGAAATTATCAGAAAGCAGGCTAATCGCAGGACAACCCTATTTCAAAAAACCGGACAACCCCTCTTCCAATTATAGAACATATGTGCTATAATGAACAAAAACAATAATGGAGGCGTTTATGAAACACGAAGTATTATCTCTGGACTTCTGGCAGAAGATGACAATTTATGGGGACAAGAGTTTTCCCTGCGGAACCATTGGCTGTGATGCACTGAATGTGCCGGCAGAAGTGCTTGACAAGCTGGCAGTCTATTGCTCGCTTCTGAATGCGTTGTTGGGAACCTTCAATGCCGGTTGCGGCGACCCGGCTCTGCTCCCGGCGGCTAGGGAGAGTGTAAAGCAGATGGCGGAACTTTTGAAAGATGTGAAACCGTTCTCCTATGTAGAGCTGTCCAACGCCGCAGAACGGATTGATCGGGTGCTCTCGGAAGAATCCCTCGATAATGCCAATGCGTATACCGCTGCATTTGAAATCAGCTCTGTAACGGCACTTGCTGACCCGCAATATGAATCAGGCAGGAAGCATCTGCGGATATTGGCGATGCTGGGAAATCTGTATTACTCCTTGGGAGAATATCAGAGAACCATGACTGCTTTTGCAGAAAAGCTCAACGCCCCGGAGTTCAAACGTACACCGGAGAATATTGCGGCTCTTTTCGGCAAGTGTTTCCCGGAGATTGAAAACTTCGCAGAAGGCGACAGTTGGATGGCGATGACCAACGCCACGCTGCAGTACACAACTGTTCAGCGTCCTGGCTGCATGACACCAATCATCGTCAAGAGAATGCTCTATGTCACCTTCGTGGGTATGTTCCGATCCGATCTGTATGAAGGACTGTGCGTGGGGCACGCTCCCAAAAAGTGCCGAACCTGCGGACGCTGGTTTCTGACCATCAATGCCAGACCAACGAAATACTGCGACGGCTATGCCCCCGGAGATAAGCGGCACAGAAGTTGCAGACAGGTTGGAAATCTGAAAGGCCGGAAGGAGCGAGAATTGGCAGAAGACAATCCCAGTGTGGAGCTATATAAGAAGCGGTTGGATTCCATCAATCACCGCTTGAGAAGAAAGAATGCAGATAAACCGCTGGGAAAGATGATGAAGAAGCTGGCGAAAGATAAAATGCAGCGAGCAAAACATAGCGTCAGCTATGCTAACGGGAAATACATTCAGGAGATGGAGCTGGATGCCTTGGAAGCGGAAGCCAGAGCACTCCTGTGATTTTGAAACAGAGGAAGGAGGTACCCCATGCCTAAGTTAGCAGAAAGGTACACCACTAAATATGGTTTCCAGTGTCTGGAAAAGAACGTGACCCGGTTTGAGGCGGAGCACGCCTTTCAGATATCGCCGGAGCCGCTGGTTGTGGAGGATATCAATCAATATATCGTCATGGCAAACCGGGAGCACAATCTTCTGTATCTCTGCTTTTATCTGCACCACATTGAGAAGATTCTGAATGGTCGCATTTACCGTTTTTTCCACCGGGAGGGACTGTACGCTTATGACCCGGTTCGTCTGCTGGATTACAAACTGAACTGCGTATCTGCGATTGTGGATTGTTGCTCGGGGTACGATCCTGACAAGGGTGCAGACTTTCTGACCTACGCTTACTATGACATCGGCAACGCAATTCTCAACTGCCGCCGCTATGAGGAATCCGGCTCCTTCAAAAATCTGGACGAATACAAAACCGTCCGCGGCATTGCTTGGCTCTATAACAAAGCGAGGGATTCCCGGAAGAAAACCATTGCGGCATTCATGGAGAAAACCGGCTGCACCAAAAAGACGGCGGAGGATTATCTCACAGCAGCCCGCAAAAATCGTGGCATCGTTTCTATCTATGATACCGTTCTCCGTGAGAGCGACAAGGAATTCAGCGAGGATTTCGATACGGATATCAACGAGGACGCAGGGGAAGATTTAAGCCGGGATGCCGGTGGCGTGTACAGTGCAATGCTCTGGGACAGCTCCTGGGGCGGTGCTGTCCAGCGAGCGCATAGCAAATTGGATTACCGTTCTCAGATTCTGATAGAGCGGCACATGGCAGTCTGCATGGACTGCCGCTGTGTGCTTCCCATGCGTCGCCGTCCCACATGGGAGGATCTGGCGGCGATGTTTGAAGGCTCCACAGCCAGCGGTGCGGAGCGGGCTTACAAGAAAGCGGTACAGAAGCTGACGCAGCTGCTGATTGAGGATGGTCTCTTTCATACAATCGTGCTGAAACGAAAGCGTCAGAAAAAGCGAAAAGAAAAAATCGCCGCCGCGACCTACCTGTATCAGGCAGACAGCGACGGCGAATGGGGCGAGATTCAGTTTGACTTTGAAAACAAAACGGAGCAGATCATTAGGCTTGCGGACTGGGATAAAATGATTTCTCAGCCCTTTGCCAAATACGCAATTTCCTATCTTTTGAATTGTCAGAATGAGAAACTGCCGAAAGAAACGGTGATTTCATTTGAGGAGTAGCGAGCGAGAGTAGCGTCGCTGCGGCGGGCTTGATATCCCTTTGGCTCCCCCGGTGATGCCGCTCCACTCCGAGGCACCGCTGCGCTTTGCCTCTCCATTTCACAGCACCACCTAAACCCGAACAGGCGGATTCTGCTTTCAGCATACTCCTGGGCTTCTCGTCCGGGAGGACGCAGAATCCGCCTGTTCTGTGGCTGACGGAAAGTGCTTGTTCCTGCCCCGAGCAACCCCTTTCCGCCACCCACGGTCGCCAAAGGTATAACACACTAGACCTTGCGAGCAAGATCGTGTGCCACGAAACCGCCGGTTTCATTGGATTCTTCCTGCCACGGAGGGCGCTGCCCTCCATTGGATGCCTCCTGCCAAAGGGTACGCTGTCCCCTTTGGATTCCCCTGCCAACAGGGTGCTCCTCGCCCCTATTGGATGACCCAGAGCCAAAGGAATTGCCATCCCTTTGGAATCCCAGCTCGTTTTGAAATGAGTACCCACAAAGGAAAAATGGTTTGTGGGCATTCCTTTCAAAACGCAAAATCCCCAGGACATCATCCGATAAGAAGATGAGGTCCTGGGGATTTTGAACGCCGCACGCATGGTAGCCTGCAAGTAATTCGTGCGTCACACCGCTTCGGCGCTGTGATTTGCATTACGTTGGAAGAGACGGTGCCATCGGAGATACGATAGTACGTTTATTCGGCACCCAGTTCCTTCAAAACAGACGCCAGGGTTTCGTTGCCCTTATCGAAATCAGCAACGGCGGACATGACCTTCTGATAGGCTTCTTCGCCTGCGGCACCTTTCAGCTGCGCGGCCAAATCTGCCAGCTCCCTGGCATGGGCTGCGTTATGGCCCACCATGTATTTCATCAGTGCCAGCAGTTCCTCCATGGGCGTATGGGTGTGATCATGGGCACTTCCGTCCTCGTGGAGGTGGTCGTGGTCATGGGGATGCTCGTGGGTGTGCGCATGGGTGTGCTCGTGTTCATGGGGATGGCTATGCTCACCGCTGGCAATATGGTCGTGATCAATATGCATGGTAGTATCTCCTTTTTTATTCAGTTACATCTTCGGCATCCACAAACAGGTTCGTGACCTGGGTGGGGACGGGCAAATGGCTCATTTTCGCCGCTTGAAATACAAAGTTCGTCAGATCGGCGCAACAGGTTTTTTCCATCTTCACAACCGTGACACTGGCAATCTCGTTATTGGAGAAAATATCCCCCAGCTTGGTGGCGATATCAAAATCAGAATCCGGGCAGCAGATCAACGTCACCTTTCCTTTGGACAGCTTATCATGAAAGGTCGGGCAGGAGAAGGCACTGCAATCTGCAGCAATCAGCAGATGGGCATGATGGAAATAGGGAGAAACCACCGGCACCTTCCACAGCTTGATGGGCCACTGGGGAAGGTCGCTGGACTTGTCGTCAAACATCTGCTCATGGTAATTGTCATAATGCTTCCATGGGTTAAAGTCCTTTCCGATCATAACATACCCTCCGGTTTATATGGATTATTTCATGAACTTATCAACAGCCGCGCACAAATCGTCAATGGCTTCTTCATCGCCTGCGGCAACAGCATCCACAATACAATGGCGCATATGATCCTTCAGAATCACCTTGCCGGTATTGTCAAGGGCGGAGCGGACAGCCGCAAGCTGAGTAAGCACCTGAGGGCAGTCCTGACCTTCTTCCACCATGCGCTTCACCTTCTCGAGGTGGCCCAGGGCTCGGGACAAACGGTTCAACACCGCTTTCTGATTTTCGTGGACATGGCTGTGAGAATGAGCAATGCCGTGTGCGTGGCAATATGCGTGGTCGTTACACTCAGGATGTTCGGCCATAACGATCCCTCCCAGCTGCGTTTAGAAAATCGTATCATATCCGCAGCCCTTTCACAAGCCCCCTAGGGGGATGGGCATTTCACGATTTTTATGATTCGGTAGGCAGGCTTGTAGGCCTGACGGTATTCCGGGCTGTGGGATACTGTCGGGAAACCGGCTTTCGCGTATTCAGTCCGGTAGGATTCGAACTCCTCCGCACCAAAGCCGAACGTCCCACGTTCGGTCATTTCAGAAAGCACCGCCAGCTTTCCTTTGAAGCTGTCCAGACTGCCCTTGTGCTCCGCTGCGGAGCGGATGAATGCTTGCCCCAGCTTTTCCAAATCGGTTTCCCGTACTGCCGCCAGATTCACTCGGACAATTCCGTTTCCGATATTCTCATACAGCGGCATAGACGCATTCTTTTCTACCGATTCATATTCCTGACGCAGATAATTCAGGACAGCCTCCTCGTCCCGGATCAGATGCCCTCCGCCAAATTCATTCTGATAGATCAGTTTCACAGCATCGGTTGGCCGCATTTGCGGATAGCGTTTTGCATGAGCAAGCAAAATATCTTGCAGTGTTTTCCTGTCCATTTTGTGCCCCTTCCTACTGAAGTGTTCACCCTGATTATATCATGCGATCTAAGCTCAGCTAACAAAAATCCCTAGATCTTCCAGAGCTTCTTCCAGCGTACCGCTGTCCAAATCCCCGTCAATCGCCAACTGCTTGTTCGCCATCTGCACAACAGCGCCATTGACCCCCTCCAGACGCACCAGCATTTGGGATAGCCTTTCTTCACATTCCTCGCAATGAACACGGGCCTGACAGGACTGGCACCCCATGTAGAAAAAGGTGTATGTAAATGTCATATTGTATCCTCCTCTGTCTGTGAAAAACACCACACTGCTTCCCCTAACAGTGTGGTGTCTTCCGTAAGGATTGGGTGAGTGTATTAACCGCTGGCATCATACTACCACGGATTAGGTGAAAGCGGAAGCCCCCTGGGGGGATGGAAAAGGTTGGAGCGTCATATCCCCCACGCAGGGTTGTTTTTGTATAAATCCAATAAAAAGCAGGGCATACAGCTTCGGTAAATACCCTGATTGAGGCGCAAAAGCCCTGGGAATTTGTATGCTTTGTCAAAAACGGCTTTTCATTACCCCGGTATCCCCCTGCCCCATTGCTCTCCACGCAGGAAACATCCTCCAGAGTGCATCCATGGAAGGATTCATGACAAGATAACGCAAAGTCCGAACCTGTCAAAGGGAAACACCGTACTCTAATGGGAATGCGAGTACGGTGCTTTCCTTGCTATACGGTTATATCAGATATGGAATCGGTCATAGCTTTCGTAACAGTCCAGGCAGAGCTTCTTGCCGCCTGCCAGACGGATCCAGTTTGCGCCGGTGCTTTCGCCGCAGCACTCGCAGACATAAGAATCAAACAACCGAGCCTTCTCAGGGAGTTGGATAGTAGTCTGCTTGACATCGAACATCTGGGAGGGATCGCAGCTCTGATAGTATTGGAACGATTCTTCCCTGGTCATCGCCTTGGGATCGGGCTTCAGAACCAGGCGGACAGACTTGCCGGTCTTCCGGTTGTAGAAGGAAAACGCCTGCTTCCCCCGCATATGGAACAGCAGATTACCTTTGCCAATGCTGCAGCCCAGAATCACCTGGATGGCATCCACACCGCAGGCATCGTTTTCGCTGACGCATACCACCTGCTCATCCTTGGAGAAGGTCAAATTCAGCAGATCGATTGCGTACAGGGCTGCCTTGTAGCCGATGGTCAGACCGGGGCAAACATGACCGTGAAATGCGGCAGCTTTTTCCCATAACTCTTTTTCGTTTACATTTGCCATAATGTTCTCCTCTTATTCGCCCAGTTTGACCGTCTGATAACCGCCATAGTATTCATTTACGATGGAATCGTAGCAGTTCATGCCCAGCATGAACTCGGAAATCTCAGCAAACTTGGTTTGAATGTCGGTATCCGCAAACAGCTCAGGATATACAACAGAGCCGATGTAGTAGGCATCTGCCATAGCAATTTCCAGGTTGGTGGAGTAGTAGTTATAGGGCATCTGCATATAAACTTTGCCTTCCTTGAATGCCCGCAGGGAATTGTAGAACTCAGGATTTGCATTATAATCTTCCACCAGCAGGTCATAGCCACCGGCATCGATGATGATAATGTCGGGATCCATCTCAATTATCTGCTCCTTGTCGATCATTGCGTACTCAGGGATACCGGCCTCGCCGGCAGCGTTGCGGATGCCCATGATATCGAACAGAATGTAGTTGCCGACGGTGCTTTCAATGCCGTGGCTGCCGCGGTTGGACTGGCAACCCAGGTATACAGAGGGCTTATCCTCCACATTGGCGGTGATCTCAGCCAGTTCAGTGGCCAGGTTCTGCATATAGGCAACGACCTCAGCCGCACGGTCAGTGTGACCGGTAATCTGACCAATCAAAGTCATGGAATCGTAAATACTCTGATCGAACACTCCGGTATCACCGTAGCTGAGGGCAACAACTGGGATACCGGTTTTGCTCTGCAGCTCATCGATGCTGGAAATATCGGAGTTATACATGGTAAAGATAACATCGGGGTCAGCAACAAACAGCAGCTCAGCATCCGGAGCATTGCCGGGGCCACCAGGGCCGATATTAGGCAGATCGGCAGCGATTTCCTCGATAGCCATAGCATAGGGACGGCCGGAAGTACCCCAGGAGGTGAATTCTGCAGCTTCCACACCGGCTAGTTGCGCAGGATCGGCTACATAGGTATACAGACGCAGGCAGCCGGGTCCGATGCAGGCAAAGGACTCTGCACCGGCGGGAATGGTAACGGTACGCCCCAGCAGGTCGGTCACTTCATAGTCGGTTGGGGCAGACTCAGCTTCCACAGGTGTAGTGGTCTTTGTTTCCGCGCTTGCGTCGGGCTCGGCCTTGCCGCCGCATGCACACAGGGATAGCATCATAGCCAAAGCTAGGATAAGTGCCAGGATTGATTTCTTCATTTTGATACATTTCCTTTCTTTTTGTTATGCATTAATCGGGGATCAGCACCCGATGATTGCCGTAGTCAATCAGGGATGCCTTCACTTCATACACATCCCAGATCAGTTTTTCTGTGATCACTTCCAGTCCCCCGAAAGCATAGACTTCGCCATCCCTCAGAACCAGGAATTTATCCGCGAACCGCAATGCCATATTCAGGTCATGGATGGTAACAACCGCCGTCAGCTGCTGCTGGCGGACGATTTGCTTTATAATGTCCAGTACTTCGATTTGGTTTTTGATGTCCAGATTACTGGTAGGCTCGTCGAACAGCAGAACAGGTGTCTGCTGGGCCAGAGCCCGGGCAATGGAAACCTTCTGCCGTTCGCCGCCGGACAACTCATTGACATTACGGGAAGCAAAATCCTCCAGCGACATGGTGTGCAGCACTTCCTGTACGATTTTCAGATCTTTTTCTGTAATATCCCACCGAATAAACGGCTTTCTGCCCAGCAGAACCGCATCAAAAACGCTGGAATCAGCGAACTGGCAATTTTGGGAGACATATCCGATCCGTTTCGCCAGCTCGTTACCGGAAAGGCTCAGCACATCCTGGTCGCCAACCAGAACTTTTCCGGATTGGGGCTTGATAATGCGGTTGATGCACTTGAGCATGGTGGATTTCCCTACGCCGTTCATGCCCAGAATGGCTACGCACTCGCCGGGATTTGCGCGAAAGGATACGCCCTTGACAACGTCGTGGGAACCATAAGAAAAATATAAATCTTTTACTTCGAGGATCATTGGGCTCTCTTTCCTTTCAACAGCATATAGAAGAACATGGGAGCGCCCAGCAAGGAGGTGATTGCGCCCACCGGCAAAATGATCGGAGAAATCACGGTTCTTGCACAGGTGTCTGCCACCAGCAGAATCACCGCACCGAGCAATGCGGAAGCGGGAATCAGGAACCGATGGTCACTGCCGACGATACGCTTCATAATCTGAGGGCCAATAAGGCCGATAAAGCCAATCATGCCCATAAAGGATACGGACACGGCTGTCAGCAGGGAAGCGGTCAGCATACCCCAGAAGCGAACCCGGGAAGTGTTGACGCCCAGGCTCTTTGCCAGTTCTTCGCCATTGGCCATGGCATTGTAGTTCCAGCGCATAAACATATAGTAAATAACAATAGCGCCGGTTATGACAGCTAGAATTGCCACCTCCGTCCAGGATACACGGCCCAAATCGCCAAATGTCCAGAACAGTGCAGCGGCAATTTTTACATCGTTTCCGAAGTACTGAATAATTGTCGTGCCAGCAGAGAACAGGGAGCTCAGCGCAGTTCCTGCAAGCACAATGGATTCCGGCGTGAATCCCCGCAGATTAGACAGAGCCATAATCAGAAGCACTGCACCTGCGGCGCATGCAAAGGCGCAGAGAGTGACTAAGTACGGATTATTGATAGCAACAGCATCCGATGCAGTGTTCATTACCGTGCCTGCACCCAGCACGATGATTGCCAGGTTTGCGCCGAAGGTAGCTCCTGCGGAAACACCCAGTGTGGAAGGAGACGCCAGCGGGTTTTTCAATGTAGTCTGCATGACACAGCCAGCGATGGACAGACCCGCACCGGCAACAATGGCTGCCACAACCCTGGGCATACGCAAGCGCCAGATAACCACAAAGCTGCGTTCATCACCGCTGATTCCCAGCAGTGTTTCGAGTACTTCAAAAGGAGACATGGACGCTGCACCCGCATTTACGGACAGCAGGCACATAAACAGGGTGATGATGACCAGCACGCCCAGCACATACCATTTCCTGCGAATTGCCCGATGGTATCCCTGAATGCCGCCATCAGCAGCTACCATGTCGCCGATAAATTCGTTTTTCTTTCTTTTATTGCTCATGATTCCCTCACCGATCAAACAGCTGATGGCCCTTGATCGCCAGTCGCTTGCCGAACAGTTTGCAAATCTCCTCTCGCTCCTCAATTTGGTCGCGCACTACCGTGGGACCCACATGAATAATGGGACGGCCAAACTCGATGCCGGAGGAATAGACCAGCATACCTTTGACCAGCATATGCTGCTGCAAGGTGGTCAAAGCCAGCTCACCGCCACCGCCGTTGGGGGAGTTTTCCGTGGCAAACGCACCGCCCAGCTTGCCGCCCAGATTGATAGAATGGCCGGTATCAAACCACTTCTTCATCTGCCAGCTCATATTGGCGTAATAGGTGGGCACACCGAAAACCACAACTTTACTTTCGTTCAGAAAGTCCATATCCAGTGTATCGGTAATATTCATGATTTTCACTTCGGTGTCAGGTTCGCTGAGCGCACCCTGCTGGATATACCCGGCAACCTTTTCCGTGTTGCCGCTCTCGCTATGAATCAAAATCGTATATTTCATCTTATGCCTCCCAAAAGAAAGTCACCAGTGTGGTATTCGTCTGCTCACAGACCATACCGTCCACACTGATGTCCTGTAAGTATTTCCGGACTGCCTCTTTCTGGGTATCGGTAAAGGCTTCGCTTCCATACAACCGGCCAAGATACCAGTCATATGTCTGCTCCAGAGGCTTTTGACTCCGCCACACGGTCTGCTTGTAGGTCACTTCGGGATTTACGCCGTGCCCCCATAAAGTATCAAAGGTATAGGCTACAGAATCCACATTCTGTGTGGGCTTTCCCCCAACGATCTCTAGCAGCGCATCGTGCACCTTATCCGTACGGCGGGAGGGCATACAGAGCATACCATAATGGGTGGTTGCCTTCATCAGCTTGCGCAGTGTGTTGTAGTCTGAAACGGCAGGGGTTGTATGGGCAAATGCCAGATCGTACTGACCTTCAAATTCTTTGTCGTCGCAGCCAAACCAGTCACGCTCCAGAAATGTGATGTTTTGCACGCCCATTTTCTTTGCAAGACGGGCTCCGCCCTCCAGCATCCTGGGAGAAAAATCTGTGGCGACTGCATGGCCAACACGGCTGGCGATGGCCAGGGAGTAGTTTCCTGTGCCACATCCAACATCCAGTGTTTTCATGTCTTTTGTGAAGGGAATCTTTTCTGCCATCAACTGAAGGAAGCTGTCATTTTGGGTGGTGATGGTTTTGCCATTTTCATAATCACCTGCAACGCTGTCCCATGCGCGGATACTTGCCGCAATATCGGAGAAGGTCTTTTTGCACCAATGCTCCTGAATATATGTTAAATCCATACATTTCCTCCTTTTTGACATTCCTGCTGATTGTACCACAATCGTCGAACGCAATGAAGCCCCCCTGGGGGATACTGGTTTCCAGATTGTCCTATCCCCCAAGGGGGGATTGTTTTATTAAAAATAAACAAAAATGTCGCAAAATACAGCAATAATCCGGCATTTATCTGCTGGATATTTGTATTTTATTGTGCATTATGCTAAAAATGTCTTTTTGGATGTTCATACTCAATCCTCCTTTACTTTGTTACTGCCATTGTATCGGAGAATGATTGGAATGTCGATTGTACCGCAATGCACAAATTGAAGTCACTATATCCACAGAACGCAAAAAGCCCTGAGAAATCCAAACTTCTCAGGACTATAAAAATGTGGTACTCCTCTACCCGCTCACACATGAGCGAGCAGCCCGGTGCACAGGGGCTTTTTTATATTGTTCGGCTGTTCTGCGGCCATAGGAAAACCTCCCTTTGGGTCAATACTGCCCGTATTGTACCACAAAGGGAGGCGTTCGTCGAGGGGGTTCTTTTACGTGATATCGAGGTCAACCGTGACCTGATAGTAGTCGCAGGCGTGGGCGGTGTAGTTTTTGACGTTTTCCTTGGAGATCATGTTCATTTGCAGGAAGGAGCAGAAGACGTAGGCGTTGTCGTCCAGAATCATCTGCTGAAGCGTCACCGCCATCTCGCCCCGCTTGGCGGGGTCGAATTCCCGGGACAGCTGCTCGATCAGCGCCGTGACCTCCGGATTGTCATAAGCGCCAAAATTGTAGCTCATGCCGGGAACGCAGGAGGTGGTGAAGAAATACTGGGGGTCGCCGGAGGGAGCTGTTACCAGCGCGGAAGCGTAAATATCCCAGCTGCCCATGTCCGCCAGAAACTCCCGGCGATTGGCGGTGCAGTTGATGTCCACGTCAATGCCGATCTCTTTGAGGGACGCCTGGGCGGACTCGGCCAGCAGGGGCAGCTCCTGACGGGAGGGGTAGGTCAGCCAGCGGACGGTCAGCTTCACGCCGTCCTTTTCCCGGATGCCGTCGCCGTCGGAATCCACCCAGCCCGCTTCCTCCAGAACCGCCTTCGCGCCCTCGGGGTCGTAGGCTTCCGCCGTGACATTCTCGCCGCCGAAGGTGGAGAAGCCGTCGGGGAACGCGCCGCTGGCGGCAACGCCGTGGCCGTCCAGAAGGGTCTTCACAAAGCCCTCCTTGTTGATGCCCATGGCGATTGCCCTGCGGACGGCGGCGTCCTGCATGATGGGGCTGGTCATGTTCATGGAGCCGAAGAAGGCACGGGAGGTCTGGATGGCGGAGAACTGATAACCGCCGTTTTCAAAATTGGGGTAAGCCTCATAGGCCATGCCGTAGGCGGCGTCAATATCCCCGGCCTGTAGGGCAGCGGAGAGGGTGTCGCCGTTACTAAGGGTGCGGATGGTCAGCTCGTCCAGTTTGGGTGTGCCGTTCCAATACTGGGTGTTGGGGGTCAGCGTCAGATGGTCGTCCGTGACCAGCTCCTTTACAACGTAGGGGCCGGTACCAACGACAATGCCGTTTTCAAAATCCGACGCGTCCACATCGATGATGCAGCCGTAGGGGTCGCCCAGATAGTTCATCAGGGCGGGATTGGGCTCGCTGGTGGTGACGGTCAATACCTGGCCGTCGGCGGCCACGTCCACGATCTTCGTGTCGCTGGGGGCGCGGTCGTGATTTTCCAGCAGATGATTCAGGCACTGCTTTACGGCTTCGCCGTCCATGTCCCGGCCGGAGGAGAATTTTACGCCGCTGCGGAGAGTGATCGTCCAGGTGCAGCCGCCGTCGTTTGTCCAGTCGGTGGCCAGCCAGGGTTCCAGCTCCATGGCGTCGGTGTAATGCACCAGCGTTTCTCCGATGCCGTAGCGGATGCAGGCCCAGCCGTTGTAGGTGCGGTGGGGGTCAACGGTTTCTTCCCAGTTTTCGGAGTTGAAGGTGGTGTCGCCGATGACCATGGTTTTTTTGGCTGCCGCGCCGCCCTCGGAGGCTTTGCCGCCGCAGCCGGTCAGCAGAGCAGCTGCCAGGCAGGCAGTCAGCAGGAGAGAAATGATCTTTCTCATGATGGATTCCTTTCGTATTCGGTTATTTATGTCCTGCCGGACGTCACGGCATAACATCATGATAATACGCTGTCGATCAAGCGCTTGGTATAATCGTTTTTGGGATTCCGGATGACCTCATCCGGGGTGCCTTCCTCCACGATCTCGCCATGGTACATCACCAGTACCCGGTCGCAGAACTGCTGCACCAGAGAAATATCGTGGCAGATAAAGAGAATGGAGAGGCCGCGCCCCTGTCGGGTTCTCAGGGCGTTCAGCAGCTCCAGGATTTCCTTCTGCACCGTCACATCCAGCGCGGAGGTGATCTCGTCGCAGATCAGAAGCCGGGGCGCGATGGCCAACGCCCGGGCGATCGCCGCCCGCTGGCACTGTCCGCCGCTGACCTGATGGGGGTAGCGGTCGGCATATTCCGGGGGCAGGCCGCAGTTTTTCAGGAGGGATTCTACCCGTTCCCGGGTCTCCTTTTGGGAAAGCCCGGCATTTCGCAGGCTTTCGCCAATGCCGTCGCCCAACGTGCGGCGGGGGTCAAAGGAGTCCGCCGGGGTCTGGAAAACCATCTGCATGGTTTTGTAAACCTCCCGCAGCGGTTTGCCTTTCAGGTTCGTAATGTCCTCGCCGTCCAGAAAGATGGAGCCGGAGGTCACGTCCACCAGACGGGCGATCATGTTGACGGCGGTGGTTTTGCCGCTGCCGCTTTCCCCGATGATGGCGAGACACTCGTCGGGGAACAGGTCAAAGCTGATATTTTTCACGGCGGTAAAGTCCGCCTGCCCCTGCCGGGAGAAGGTTTTGGTCAGGCCGCTGACTTTCAGGATCGGTTCCATGTCTTCACCTCCGGAGCCGGGGCACGGCGGCAAGAAGCGCCTTGGTATAGTCTGCCTGGGGATTTGTCAGGATATCCCCGGTTTTTCCGTATTCCACGGTCTTTCCGTCCTTCAGCACCAGCACGTTGTCGGCCATGGCGCCGATGACGCCCAGATTGTGGGCGACCAGGACGATGGCGGTGCCGAAGGTGTCCCGCACCATCCGCATTTCCTCCACCACCTGCTTCTGCAAGGTCACGTCCAGCGCGGAGGTCGGCTCATCCGCAAGAAGAACGCCGGGGCTTAACAGCATGGCGGCGGCAATGCCCACCCGCTGCTGCATCCCGCCGGAAAGCTCGAAGGGGTAGCTTGTGAGAATCCGTTTTCCATCCTCGAAGCCCAGCTTGGCCAGCATTTCCAGCGCGCGTTCTTCAAACAGTGCCTTGGAAATTCTGCCATGCTCCCGCATGGCCTCATACAGCTGCGCCCCCACCGTGCGGATGGGGCAGAAAGCGCTGCCCGCGCTCTGGAAGATATAGCCCAGCTCCGGGCCGCAGAGCTTGCGTAATTCCTTTTGGGGAAGCACGGTGAGGTCACGTCCCTTGTACCGGATGCTCCCCCCGGTGACGCGGCCTTCACTGCCAAGCAGACCCATAGCCGCTTTGATCAGGGTGGATTTGCCGCTGCCGCTTTCCCCCACAATGCCTAAGATCTCGCCGGGGGACAGGGTGAAGCTCACGTCCTCTACGGCAGGCTGCCCCAGATAGGCGATGTCCACGTGCTCGTATTTCAGTAAGGTTTCCATGTTCTACCTCCGGCTTTTGGGGTCTGCGTAGTCCCGGATGGTGTCGCCCAGAAGGTTGAAGATCATCACCGAAATGAAAATGGCAATGCCGGGGCTGAAGGTGATCCACGGGGAGGTGGTCATGAGACTTCTGGTGTCGCTCATCATGCTGCCCCATTCGGGGATCGGCGGTTTCGCGCCCAGCCCCAGAAAACTCAGCGCAGCCAGCTCCATCATCATAGTCCCGATGTCCAGCATGGCTGTGACCAGAACGGGGCCGATGATGTTGGGCAGGATGTGCTTGAGGATGATCTTTCCCGTGCCACTGCCGGACAGCCGGACGGCCTTCATCCACTGGGTTTCTTTTTGCGCCAATGTCTGGCTTCGGGCGATCCGGGCGTATTTCGGCCACGAGATCGCCGCCAGTGCGATAATGGCGTTTTGCAACCCGCCGCCCAGAACTCCCGCCACCGCGAGGGCGAACACCAGACCGGGGAACGCCAGAAACACGTCGGAAACGCGCATCAGCACCGTATCGGTCAGGCCGCCGACCCAGCCGCAGGTCACGCCCACCGCGGTGCCGACGGCCGTGATGATGGCAACCAGCAGAAGCGTGGAGAAAATACTCGCCCGGCTTCCGGCGATGACCCGGGACAGCATATCCCGGCCATACCGGTCCGTTCCGAGAGGGTGGGCTTTGGTAGGCGCCTGTTTGGCGATGTCCAGATTCTGGAGGTACGGGTCATAGGGCGTCAGGTACTCCGAAAAGAAGGAGCAAACAATCAGGGCGATTGCCAGGACGGAAAAAAGAATCAGGCGGGCTTTCACCGTGTTTCGCCTGACTGTGCCTATGGAGGTTTTTACGGTCTTCATCCCGCCTGCACCCCCAGTCGGATTCTCGGGTCGAGGACGTGGTAGAGAATGTCCGTGACCAGATTCACCATCACGTAAATGATCGCCATCCAGACCACATAAGCCTGAATGAGGGGGTAGTCCCGCATGGTGATGGCGTCCACCGCCAGCTTCCCCACGCCGTCCCACATGAAGATGCTTTCAATAATGGCCGTGCCGCCGAGCAAACTGCCGATGGACAGCGCCAGCAGGGTCAGAATGGTGAGCATGGCGGATTTCAGCACGCTTTTCCACAGAATCACCCGTCCGCGCACGCCTCTTGCCGCCGCGCCCAGGACGTAGTCCTTGTTCAGTTCCTCCAGCACCGCTGCTCTGACCTGCCGCATATACTTGGCGGACATGGCAATGGCCAGCGTCAGGGTGGGGAGGATCGCGCCCTGCACCGTCGTCCCGCCGGAAATGACGGGCAGAAGCTTCCATTTTATGGAAAACAGCTGCATCAGCAGCAGCGCCACAAAAAAGTTCGGCAAACTGTTGCCGATGAAGCTGAAAAACCGCAGAACATAGTCTGTAAATTTATCGTGCTTCACCGCCGCCCAGATGCCCAGCGGAATGGAAATAATTACGGTCGCCCCGATGGAGAGCGCCGTCAGCAGCAGCGTCGCCGGGAGCTTGGAAACAAACGTCCCGAACACATCCTTCCCGGAAACATAGCTGACGCCCATATTGCCGGTCAGCAGCCCTCTCAGCCATGCGCCATATTGCGTCAGGAAGGGCTGGTCAAGCCCCAGCTCCGCCCGTTTGGCGTCGATGATCTCCTGCGCCACCGCGCCCTTGTCGCCGTACAGCTCGATAATGGCGTCGCTGCCTGCGGCGCGCATCATGGCAAAGGACAGAAAGGTAATGCCCAGCAGCACCGGGATCAGCTGCAAAAAGCGCTTGCCTATATATTTGTTCAAAATGGATATCCCCTTTAGGAAGCCGGTGCTTCCTCAGCTTTCCAGCAGTCCCGCTTTCCGCCCCTCGATGAGGAACATGGGTGTGGAGGCGTTGTTGATGCGCTCCTCCTTCGTCCAGACCCGCTGCCAGATGTTCTCGTCGGCGCTCGCCTGAATGCCAAAGCGGCTCAGGACACGCAGATCCCACTGGGGACGGTGCTGCCGGGACAGGGGCGTCTTCCGGGCAATGGCCTCCATGGCGTCCACGTCCGTTCCGGCGTTTTCGTCCCGCACGTCGGAGACGGCCAGATTCTCCCGGTCCCGCTTGTGACCCAGCTCTGCTTCCTCGTCCCACAGGTACCGGTACCAGTTGGCGTCGAAGTTCAGCAGCAGCCCACCGGGAGCCAGGACCCGTGTCCAGTGGCTGTAGGCCTTCTCCGGGTCGTGGAGATTCCATGTCACGTTCCGGGTGACCAGCACGTCAAAGCTGTAATCCGCGAACATCAGTTCTTCGGCGTTCATCTGGTGGAAGTCGATCTTGTCTGCGAGAGCGCCCGCGTTGCGCCGGGCTTCCTCCAGCATGGAGGCGGTATAATCCACGGCGGTCACCTGATAGCCCATTCTCGCCAGAATGATGGCGAAAAAGCCCGGGCCGGTGCCCACGTCCAGCACCCGGATGGAGCCGGGCTTCCGTCCCGGAAAACGGGCGGCGATCCGTTCCTGAATGGTGCGTCCCCAGACGCGCTTCTGGTCAGTTGCCAGTTCCTCCTGATTTACACCGGAGTAGCCGGGGGCGCGGTGCGTCCAGTAGTGGATATTTTCTTCCTCATAAGTAGCAAACCGATTCATATGGAATCCTCCTGCCCCCGTCCGACTGTGGGAACAGCGAGGGGGAATTTTGGGAACGTGTGTTTGTATAGCCATATACTAGCACGGGAAAGGGGACAGCGGAAGCCCCCCGGGGGGTTGTAAATCGATAAAAAATTACGGAAAATAGTGAAATCACGCCGCGGAACCGAAAAGCCCCGCGGCGTTTGAAATCATTTTTGCGCAAACACGCCGAACATGGGTGCGTGGACAAGGTCAGCCGCCCCCAGCACCCGCCGGCCTACCGTCAAGTCTGTCTGACAGTTGGAAAACCCGACCTTTTTCAGCACAGCCTCATCCCACGCGGGTCGCTTCTGCCCCACGTCCAGCGCCAAAGTGATGGCGTTGTTTTCCTCCACCAGCGCTTCCGTCATGCCCACATGGCCGTAGGGGCTGTCCGGCGCTACGGAGCAGTTCTGGGTGCTTTCGCTGCGCACGTTCGCCGCGTAGTCCGCGTCGAAATTCAGGAGCAGCCCGCCCGGTTTCAGCACCCGGTGCCACTGGGCGTAGGCTTTCTCCGGTTCCGGCAGCGTCCACGTCAGATTCCGGCTGAGCACGACATCGAAGGTGCCGTCCGGGAAATCCAGCTGCTGGGCATCCATATGCCGGAAGGCAATGTCCAGCCCAAGGCCCGCCGCCATGGCGGCGGCTTCCTCCAGCATGGCGGGGGTCAGGTCGATGCCCGTCACCTTATGTCCCAGCTGCGCCATGAGGATGGCAAAAAATCCGGTGCCGGTGCCCACGTCCAGAATGTTCAGCGGCGAACCCTGCGGCAGCCGCGCTTCCAGTTCTTCCTGCCAGCGCCGCCCCATGATGCTCCCCAATTCGTTTTTCCGCACGGCTCCAAAGTCATGAGACCGTATCGTCCAGTAGCGTACAACCCTATCTTCAATGGCGCAGTTTTCCATGATGTTCTCTCCCAAGTTGGTTTTCCGATATTGTATCCCCCTTTCGACGATTTGAGAAGCCCCCCGGGGGGATACCGGGCGTTTGTTTTCCCGCTCGGCAGTGTAGCCCCAGCTGTGATTTTGAAATTTATCAATTATTCCAAAAAATAATGGTTGATTTTTTTGCGTTTTGTGTGTATCATATAAAAATTCAACAGGAGCGGTCTGCGGCGCGCTTTGTCTTCCTGCGTCTGAACCTCTCCATACCAACTATATTGAAAGGAGCGTTGTCCCTTGCTGACTCCATTTTACGAAAAGCTGCACATTACGGATACCGTCTCCGTGATTATCGTTTCCATCGCGCTCATGCTGATCTGCGGCTTCGCGGCTACCCGTGTCACCAAGCGGCTGCGGCTGCCCAATGTCACGGCGTACATCGTGGCGGGCATCCTCATCGGCCCCTACTGCCTGAATCTGGTGCCGGGAAACGTGATCGACGGCATGGATTTCATCGCCGATATCGCGCTGGCCTTTATCGCCTTCAGCACCGGCGAATTTTTCAAATTCGACACGCTGAAAAAAAGCGGCGCAAAGGTCATGGTCATCACGGTTTTTGAGGCAATCCTCGCCTCGGTGCTGGTGTTTATCATCACCTTTTTCGTGCTGGGACTGGAGCTGAATTTCTCCATCGTCCTTGCCGCGCTGGCTTCGGCTACCGCACCGGCCTCCACCGTTATGACCATCCGCCAGACCCACGCCAAGGGCGACTTCGTGGACACCCTTTTGCAGGTGGTGGCGCTGGACGATGTGGTTGGACTGGTGGCCTACAGCATCGCCATTTCCGTAGCGCTGGCTTCGGCCACCGGCGCGTTCCATGCCGGCGCTATCTTCAAGCCTCTGGCCATCAACGCGCTGGTGCTTCTGCTGGGCGGGGGCTTCGGCTTCTTCCTGAAGCTGCTGCTCCACAAGCGCTCCACGGATAACCGGCTCATCGTCTCCATCGCCCTGCTGTTCGCCTTCTGCGGCATCTGCGCCATGCTGGACGTTTCCCCGCTGCTGGGGTGCATGTCCATGGGCATGGTCTACATAAACCTCACCGACGACAAGCGGCTGTTCCAGCAGCTCAACTATTTCAGCCCCCCCATTCTGCTGCTGTTCTTCGTGCGTTCCGGGCTGAACTTTGATTTGGATGCCCTGGTGGACAACTCCGAGAGCATCGGCACAACGCCGTTGGTGGTGGTCGGTATCCTCTATTTTCTGGTGCGTATCGTGGGCAAGTATGCCGGTGCGTTCCTGGGCTGCCTTATGACGAAAAAGGACAAAAAGGTTCGCAATTTCCTGGGGCTTGCCCTGATCCCGCAGGCGGGCGTGGCCATCGGTCTGGCGGCTACCGGTGCGCGGACGCTGGGCGGCGAGGTGGGCAACGCGCTGGAGACCATCATTCTGGCATCCAGCGTGCTTTACGAACTGATCGGCCCCGCCTGCGCCAAGCTGTCGCTGTACCTGTCCGGCTCCTACTCCAACAAGCTGGAAGACCTTGCGCCCATTCCGGCTACGGAGCCGGGGCAGCCGCCAAAGTCTGAGGTGGAGCTGCTGATTGAGCGGATTCAGGCCATTCAGGAGGAGCTGCCCAAGCACAACAACCCCTATTACGAGGACGAACAGGCATTCACCGAAGCCGCGGCGGAGCATTCCGCCCAGATGGAGGCGTTCTTCGGGACGCCGGGGAAAGCCAACACCGCCATGCCGGGGAGGAAACGGAAATGAAGGAACTACTGTCCATAGAGGATCCCATTGCGGGTCTGCTTGGTGCTTGGAGCGCGGGACTGAATCTCGGCTCGGCACTCCTGCGCATCGCGCTGATCGTGGCACTGGCGGCCTCCATCGGCTGTGAGCGCTCCAGCAAGCGGCACAGCGCCGGTCTGCGCACCTTTGTGCTTGCGGCCTTCTCCGCCACCGTGTCCATGCTGCTGGATCAATACGTATACGTGCTTCTGGGCTGCAAGCTGCCGCTGCTGTCGGCGGCGACGCTGCTGGCCGTCACCTCCGTCAGCGCCAATTCCATTCTCTATTCCTCCCGGGGACAGATCAAGGGACTGACCACCTCTGCGGGACTGGTGAGTTGCTGCATTCTGGGCTTCGCCACCGGCGCGGGGCTGTACACCCTGACATTGATCGTGTACATTTTCCTGCTGTGCATCCTTGCGGGCTTCCCCGCCTTTGAAGCGTACCTGAAAAACCGCTCCAACCATTTTGAAGTCCACATGGAGCTGAAAAGCAGCTCGTATCTGCGGGATTTCGTCACGGTGAGCCGCCGTCTGGGCCTGCGCATCGACGACATCGAAGCCAATCAGGCTTACGCCGGTTCCGGGCTGAGTGTGTATTCCGTTTCGTTGACCATCTGCTCGCAGGAACTCAAGAAATACAAGACCCACGTGGAGATCATCGAGGCGCTGTCCTCCCTGGATTACATCTACCATATCGAAGAAATGCACTAAATGAAACACGGTGCAGCCCCTTTTACCGGGACTGCACCGTGCTTTTTTCTACTGTTCCCCCGTCTCCCGGCACAGCGCGATAAAGCGCTGCATACTTTCGGAGAGGTATTTCCGCTTGTGGTAGACAATATTCAGAGTTCGCCGCAGCGGCTCTTTCAGCGTAAGCGGCACCACATTGCCGCTGGCAACGTCCTGCTGGATCAGGAGTTTCGGCAGTACCGCCACGCCCAGCCCTTCCACAACGGCCTTGATCAGCGCCTGCGTGCTGACGCTCTCCCAAGCGGGCTGCACCGAGAGCCGGTGCAGCGCGAGATACCCGTCCAGTGCCTTTCTCCCGGCGCTTCCCGGCTCCCGCATCAGAAAGGGAAACTGCGCCAGCTCCTGAATGGTCACTTTCCCCCGCCCCGCGAGCGGGGAGTCCGGCGGCACGATGGCTTGCAGCTCGTCCCGGGAAAAGGGGACGGCTACCAGCTCTTCGTGCTCCGGCTGGGTCTCGATCAGCCCCAGATCAATGCGGTTGTCCAGAACCAGCTGCTCCACCTGACTGGCGCGGCATACCTGCACGTCTACGTGCAGCGCCGGGAATTCCGCCTGATACTGCCGCACCAGCTCCGGCAGAAGAAAGGTGCCGATGGTGACCGTCGCCCCGATGCGGACGGTGCCGATGGCGTCCCAGTTGCGCATCCGGGTTTCCAGCTCATCCATCAGCGACACCACATGGACGGCGTAGCCGTAAAATTCCCGGCCGCACTCCGTGGGGGATATCCGGCGTCCCACCCGCTCGAACAGCGTCACGCCGTAGTAATCCTCCAATTCCCGCAGCGCCAGACTCACCGAGGGCTGGGACAGATGCAGCGCCTGCGCTGCCTTCGTCACGCTGTTCTGGCGGTAGACCTCCACCAGAATCTTCATATGCCGCAGCGTCATAGCCGTCCCCCATTCATATCGTTTTTTATATGTATTTCATATAATAATTCTATTTTACAAATAAGTCAAGTGCTGGTAAACTGGGGGCATGAGGAGGTAGAAGTATGACTGATAAAAAGAAAATTCTGGCGAAATTGTTTTTCTCCACGCTGTATTTAAGCGCGTTTACCTTCGGCGGCGGCTATGTTATCGTCACGCTGATGAAGCAGAAATTTGTGGATGAGCTGCACTGGATTCAGGAGGATGAGATGCTGGATCTCATTGCCATTGCTCAGTCCGCCCCCGGAGCCATCGCCGTCAACGGGGCGATCGTGGTGGGCTTCAAGCTGGCGGGTGTCCTCGGCGCTGTTACCGCCATTGTTGCGACCATCATCCCGCCGTTTCTCGTTATTACGGTGATCTCCTACTTTTACGAGCTGTTCCGGGACAACTATATTGTCAGCAGCGTCCTTTCCGGTATGCAGGCCGGTGTGGGCGCAGTCATCGCGTCCGTGGTGCTGGACATGGGCGGCGGCGTCCTGAAGCAGAAATCCGTCCTCTCTATAGTTGTTATGTTAATCGCATTCGTGGCGACCTACGTTTACAAGATCAACGCGGTGTATATCATTCTGGCCTGTATCGCCATCGGCATCGTCCGAACGGTCATCCAGCAAAGGAGGAACGCCCAATGATCTATTTACAGCTGTTCCTCAGCTTCCTGCAAATCGGCGCCCTGAGCTTCGGCGGCGGCTACGCCGCCATGCCGCTCATTCAGGCACAGATCGTCACCGAGCACCAGTGGCTGTCCATGAGCGAGTTTACCGATCTCGTGACCATCGCGGAAATGACCCCCGGCCCCATCGCCGTCAACTCCGCAACCTTCGTGGGAACGAAAATCGCCGGTGTTCCGGGGGCGCTGGTGGCTACCGCGGGCTGCATTCTCCCCGCCTGCATTCTGGTGACGCTGATTGCAAAGCTCTACCTAAAGTACCGCAATATCGCGGTCTTGCAGAGCGTTCTCGGCTCACTGCGTCCGGCAGTGGTGGCCATGATCGCTTCGGCGGGGGTGCTGATTCTGCGCAATGCCTTCTGGAGCGGCGCGATCCGTCTTTCCGGCACGAACTGGAATATGGTCGCCCTGTTCGCCGCGGCGTTTCTGCTCCTGCGGAGGACAAAGCTCAGTCCCATTCTGGTGATGCTGCTGGCGGGAGCGGCCAATCTGATCATATCCCTGATTACACCGTAAAAAATCTCGAAAAAACCACTTCCGCCGCCGACAGGACGCCCATGTTAGGAGTGTCCGCCACCGGGAGAATGCGGGTGTCATTCCTGCCCCGGTACAGCGCTTTCGCGCTGATCTCCCGCTGGAGCCGCCCGATCAGAAGCTCGTGCCGGCAGCAGATGTCCCCCGCAAGATAAATGCTGTCCACGGGAATCAGATTCAACAGGTTAATTAAGCCTGCCGACAGATAGACCGCTTCCTGATCGAGAAGTTTTTGCGCTTCCGGGTCGTCTGCATGGTCAATGAGGTCGAACCAGTCCCGGAAGCCGGAACCCTCCAACAGAGCCGGAATGGACGCATAGGTTTCGAGGCATCCCCGGTTGCCGCAGGCGCACAGCCGCCCGTCGAAGCGGATGGTGGTGTGACCCAGCTCGCCGGTGAAATTCCCCAGCAGTTCCCCGCCGGACACAATGGCCGCGCCGATGCCGATGTCAATGAACAGCAGCATAAAGTTCCGGCTCTGCCCAGTGCTTCGCTGATGCAGCGCCATGGCGCAGACGTCGTGTTCCAGGTATGCAGGCAGTCCCAGGTCGTCCGACAGGCGCTTGCCGATGTCCGCGCCGTGCCACTGCTCGAACCGGGGCGGATTGAGAATGCGGCCGTTTTCGCAGTCCAGCGGGCCGGGGGCGCTGATGCCGATGCCCAGCACCTTACGCCTGTCCACGGATTCCAGCAGGGACGCAAGCGCCCCGGCGATGGCGTCCGTCATGTCGCTTTGCTCCGGCAGCTCCCGGCATTGCAGCAGGTTGCCGCCGATATCGCACAGTCCCACCGTGCAGCCCTTTCTGGCCAAGTCCACCGCGAGGGCATAATAGCTGTCCGCCAGCAGAGCCAACGGCGTGGCACTGCGCCCCCGTCCGGCGGACTGGGGGGCAAGTTCCGTCACAACGCCTGCGTTCAGAAGCTCCTCCACGATCAGCGACGCCGCCGCCCGTGTCAGACCCGTAGCCCGCGCCAGCTCTGCCCGGCTCATGGCCTGACGGCGGAGAATGCGGAGAACTGCCTTGCGGTTGTATTCTCTTGTATAGTCGGCATTGCGCGGCTTCTGCGTCATTGGAATCCCCTCAATTTCATAGCTATAATGACCCGGGACGTGTCGCCCCGGGTCAGAATTTATCCCATTGCCTTCAGAACCGCGTCCTTTTCCCGGATGCTGGGAATGCCGCCGGAATGCTCTGTGGACAGGCTGGCCGCCGCGGCGGCGAAGCTGCCGATGTATTTGAGGTCGTCTTCCGTCAGCTCGCTGACGGACTTGTCCAGCTCCAGCAGCCTTGCCATGGCGCTGCCGCCGAAGATATCCCCCGCGCCGGTAGTGTCCACGGGATGCACCTTGGGGCAGACGGCGCGGAAAGCCGCCGTCCTCGTTTTCAGCAGGCAGCCGTCAGGCCCCAGCGTCACCATAGCAAGGGATACGCCGAATTCCGTCAGCAGCTTGTCCGCGCCCTCCTCCGGGGTGCAGTTCCAGAGGAATTCCACCTCGTTGTCGCTGATCTTTACCACATCCGCCTGATGCAGGCTCCAGAGCATCTGCTCCTTTGCAGCGTCCTCACTCGGCCACAGAGGAAGCCGCAGATTGGGGTCGCAGCTGATGAGCTTTCCCTGGGCTTTGGCGTAGGCCACCGCCTTTTGGGTCGCCGTGCGGACAGGTTCGTCCGTCAGGCTCAGGGTGCCGAAGTGGAACACCTTGGCCTCGTCAATGAGGGACTTGTCCACTTCCTCCCACCGCAGCTGGGTATCCGCGCCGGGCTTCCGGGCGAAGGAGAAGGAGCGGTCGCCGCTTTCATCGAAGGTCACAAAGGCCAGCGTGGTAAACACGCTGTCGTCCACCAGAATGCCTTTCGTCTCAATTCCGGCGGCGTTCAGCGTCCCCAGCAGCAGATTGCCGAAAGCGTCGTTTCCCACTTTGCCCAGAAACGCGGTCTTTCTGCCGTAGGCGTTCAGCGCGGCCAGAAAATTGCCGGGGGCGCCGCCGGGGTTGGCGGCCATGGTGGGGTATCCGGCGCTGTCCGTGGACTTTGCCGCAAAATCAATGAGCAGTTCGCCCAGCGCTACTACGTCGATCATTGCACGCACCCACTCAGTCCCTGGCCGCGGGGTACTCGGTGCAGAGCAGACGGTAAGGCGCTTCGTCCTCCTCGATGGCCGGGAAGCGGCCCATGGGCGGGTTGAAGCGGTTGTCCTTGGCATCGTCATTGCACTGGCTGACCTCGCCCAGCAGCACGTCGCCCGTACCCGGCTCCACCTCGAAATCGTGGTACAGGTATTGCTGAATGTAGATGGACTCGCCGGGGGTCAGGCGGATCTGGGTTCCGGCGGGGACGGTGTAAGTCCTGCCGTCAGTATGGACGGTGACATCGCTTTCATAGTCGATGGACTCGTCGGGGTGGGAATTGTACACCCGGATCAGCACGTTTCCGCCGCCCCGGTTGATGATGTCCTCGGTTTTGTACCAGTGGAAGTGGTTGGGGGAATACTGTCCCTCTTTCAGGAACAGCAGCTTCTCGGCGTAGACCTTGGGGTATTTTTCCCGCATGGTCTGGCTGCCGTTGCGGATGGTGATGAGGGAGAATCCGATCTTATCGAAATTCCCCTGACCGTAGTCCGTGATGTCCCAGCCCAGACAGCAGTCCCGGACTTCGTCGTATTCGTGACCTTTGGTTTCCCATTCCTCCGGGGTAAAATGGCAGAAGGGGGGCAGGTAGCAGCGGTATTTCTGGCACATGGCCTCCAGCTCCCGCAGCGCTTTGTTGACTTCGGAACGCTTCATGGTTTTCTCTCCTTTATTGATATAAAATGAATCCGGGAACCCCGGTCTTGCTCTGGTTTTACTGTACCATTTACCCGGCAATTTGTCAAGCGAATTGACAATTAAGCGGCTGATTTTCTGCGAAGGAATCCCGCTTTTATAGCATATTTACAAATTTTAATATACTTTTTCGTGCATAATTACCACTGCTGCATGTGAAAGCCCCTGACACAGTCATGATGCCTGTGTCAGGGGCGTATTTGCGTCCGTCACCCGAGGCAGCTTCCGCAGGGCGTATAGCCCGCATTGACCGCTTCCTCGTAGGTGTCGAAGATGATCCGGTTTTTCCCCGAGGGGAGGTTCGCGCAGTCGGGGGAGTGGAACTTGTGGGAGTTGACGTTGCCGATGAACTGCACCGGCTGGGCAGGTTCCGCATTTTCCGGGTTTGCCGACTGGTTGTCCCATGTGAACGTGACCTCTTTGCCGTCCGTGCGGGCGACGATGGTGCCAAGCTCGTCGGTGCGCAGAATGGTGACGCCCGCCTGATTCAGCCGGGAGAGGGGCTGCTCGTGGGGGTGACCGTAGGCGTTGCCCTTGCCCACGGAGATCACGGCGTAGTCGGGACTTACCTCGTTGAGAAAGCGGTAGCCCGTGGAGGTGTCGGAGCCGTGATGCCCCACCTTCAGCACGTCTGCCTTCCAGGACATCCGGCTGCCCCAGTAGTCCAGCATGTCGTTTTCCGCGCTGGTCTCCATGTCCCCGGTGAACAGGAAAGAGGTGTCGCCGTACTCCACCCTCAAAATGATGGAGGTGTCATTGGGGTCGGCGTAGGACTGCACCGGGCCGAGAACCGTGACGGAGGTCTCTCCCAGCGTCCAGCTGTCGCCGGGGGAGGGAATGGTGATCTCCAGCCGCTGCTGGTCGGCGTAATAGACGAAATCGTCGAACACCTTGGAAGCATAGGTTCTTGTTGGGGCATACACGGCGTGGGTGGGATACACCGCCAGAACCGAGGGCAGACCGCCCACGTGGTCTTCGTGGGCGTGGGTGCAGACCACGGCGGCCAGCTCCTCCACGCCCTGCTGCTCTAGGTAGGAGACGACCAGTCGGCCGTCCTCCCGGTTGCCGCCGTCAATGAGCATATACTCCCCGCCGCTTTCCAGCAGGGCGCAGTCCGCCTGCCCCACGTCGAGAAAGTGGACGGTGAGGCCGGCAGGGGGGATCCGCTCCGGGAGAAGCCGGCAGCCGCAGAGCAGCAGCGACAGAGTCAGAAGGAGGGCAGGAATCCCCTTCCTCATTTCGTCGTAAGCCCCTTGTTGTTCTTTGCTTTTTTCTGCTGGTTAAGCCAGGTGTTCATCACCAGGCTGTGGGGCAGCAGCTTCACCAGGAACACCTGGAATTTGACGGGGAAGCCGTGGATGGAGCAGTCCTTTTTCGAGTGGTACAGGTCGTTAAGGCCGGTTTTGACCACGTCCTTGGCCTCGTACAGGCGGTTAAAGTAGCGCACCTCGTTGTCGGCGTTGGTCTGGAACGCATGATTGAAGAATTCCGTTTTCACCCAGCCGGGGTTCATGGCCATGACCCGGATGCCCTTGGCTTTCAGCTCCCGGTTCATGGAGCGGCTGTAGCTGAGGACGAAAGCCTTGGTGGCGGCGTAGGTGGTGATGTACGGCACTGGCTGGAAGGCAGACAGGCTGTCCAGCTCCAGAATGTGGCTGCCGGGCTGCATGTAGGGAACGCACAGCCGGGTCATGAGCAGCAGCGCCTTGCAGTTCAGGTCGATCATGCGGCAGTCGTCCTCCACGGGAATCTTCCGGTAAGCGCCGAATTTGCCGAAGCCCGCGGCGTTGACAAGCAGTCTGACGTTGGGCTTTTCGGATTCCAGCAGAGCTTCCAGTTCCGTAAAGCTGGATTCTTCCAGCAAGTCCAGCACGATGGGACGAACCGGGACGGTGGTTTCGGTTTTCAGGGTTTCCAGAGCCGACGCCCGGCGGGCGACCGCCCAAATTTCATCCACGGAAACGTATCCGCCCAGCTGGCGGACGAATTCCCGCCCCATGCCGGAGCTGGCTCCCGTGACAATGGCAATGTTCATATGATTGCAGCCTCCTCAATATATAATTCGATGTCCGTTTTATCCCCCGGTTCATTCCGAGGGAATCCCGTCATTTTTTATTTCCTGTCTCGCCCTGTCCAGCAGCACCTGACGCTCGTTTGGCAGCGTCTCGTCCAGCACCCCTTCTAGCAGGGCGTTCAGGGTCTCACCGATGGCTTTTCCCTGATATCCCAGCGCCAGAAGATCGTTTCCGTTGACGGCAAGGTCTTTCACCGTCAGGCAGGCGTTTTCCGCCCGAATCTCCGCCAGAACAGCCCGGATCTTCGGGAACACATCCAGTTCCTCCCCTTCGCCGGTGCCTTTCCCACCCATGTCCGCCTCCTGAAGCGTCAGCAGCGCATCCAGCGTGTCCCAGCCCAGACGGCTGATTCGGCGGCGCAGCAGCTTCTTATCCGGGGTCAGCAGTGCCATGTGCTGGCCGATGAGCAGCACCGCCTGCTCCCGCAGAGCCGCGGGGGCTTTCAGCCGCCGGAAAACGCCGTCGGCAATCTCCGCGCTCTTCTGGGCGTGGCCGTAAAAATGCCCCCGGCCGGTGGCGTCCCGGGTAAAGGTGGCAACTTTGCCGGTGTCGTGAAGCAGCGCTGCCCAGCGCAGCGTCAGATCGGCGCTGACGCCCGCCGTTACGTGGGCAGTGTGGGTGAACAGGTCGTAGGCGTGGTGGGGGCTGTGCTGGTCGAAGCCGATCATGGGCTGCAATTCCGGGATTACCGCCCCCAGAATCGGGGCAAAGCGGCATAAGTCCTCCGCGCTGACCAGTGGGAGAAGTTTACATAACTCGTCGAAGACCCGTTCCTCCGCCAGGTTGTCCATCAACTGCGCCTGAGACGCCATGGCGTCCTCCGTCGCCGGGTCAACGCTCAGGCCGTATTTCACGGCGAACCGCACTCCTCGCAGAATCCGCAGGGAGTCCTCCTGAAACCGGGTCACAGGGTCGCCCACCGCCCGCAGCACTTTTGATTCCAAATCCACTCGGCCGTCGAAGGGGTCGGCAAAGCCCCGGGTGGGGGAATAGGCCATGGCGTTCACAGTGTAGTCCCGCCGCGCAAGGTCGCTTTCCACGCTGTCCACAAATTTCACCCAGTCCGGGTGCCGGTTGTCCCGGTACGCGCCCTCCGTGCGGAAGGTGGTGATCTCCACCACGCCCCCCGCCGTGACCACGCCTACGGTGCCGTGCTTTTCTCCTGCCAGCACCAGCTTTTTCCCGGCGAAGACCGCCTCGGTCTGCTGAGGGACGGCGGCGGTGCAGATGTCATAGTCGTGGGGCTGTAAGCCAAGGCAGGCGTCCCGCACGCAGCCGCCCACCACGTAGGCAGGATATCCGGCAGCCTCCAGCGCGTTCAGGCATTCCAAAACATACGAGGGGAGCTTCATGCGGCGTTCTCCTGTTTGGGCTTGGGCGTCAGGCTGCACAGGTCGGTCAGCGCCCACACCGCGCACCCGAAATACAGAATCAGATACCCGGAGCCGGACAGCGCCGCACAGCCGAGATAGGCGGCCATCAGCCCCGTGGCCAGCTGCATCCGCCGCCGGCCAAGACCAACATCAAAGGCGGCTTCGTAGAAAGCAAACAGCGCCATCAGCGCACTGGCGGACAGGTCCAGCCAGCAGTCCTGAAGCTGGGGATTGCTGCACCAGATGCCGTAATTGCCCAGCATATGGACGACGAAAAAGGCGCACACAGCCAGATGTGTCAGAAACAGCGGACATTTCCCCGCCCTGCGGCAGCGTCCGGCCACGATCAGCCCCACCGCCGACGCAGCGCCCAGCATCCGGCGCAGAAGCAGCAGCCGACCCTCCATCCACCATGGCAGCAGCACCGTCAGCAGGATTCCCGCCGCGGCAATATAATGCCCCACGGCGGCCATCAGGGAGGGCCGGAAATTATCCTCATATTTCGCCGAGCCGTCCAGCTTCCACACGGAAGCGATGATCCACGCGGCGGCAATCGCGGTGAGAACCCACAGGACGATTTCCAGTGGGTGATTCACCGGCAGCAGATTTTTTACGTCCACGGCCACGGCGTAAAGCACGCGCCGCAGAATCAGCGCGCAGCAGCCCAGCACGACGGTGACTATGGGCAGACGGTTTTGTTTGCATGTTTGTTTCATAGCGGAATCCTCCATGGGCACAAATATCCGGTAAATGGGGGCAGCAGGCTGCCCCGGCACTTTTTTTCATTATTATACCAGTCTATTCCCCTAATTTCCAGCCCTTTGTAAAAAAACTCTTTGTGTAGAATTTCTTCTTGTTTCACACGGAAAATCGGAGTATAATGGGATTAAGATTCAGGTGGGGAGGAAAACCATGTTGTTGAAGGGAATTGCCGCCGTGTCCGCGGTTGCGGCGGTTTTGATCTGTATTTGCGGCGGGGTGGCATTCTGGTGGCTTCCGACGCTGTTTGTGGGGGCGTTTCTGGTTCTGACGCTGGCAGCCTTTGGTTTTCTGTGTCTGGTCTGCGCCTTCGTGGACATGGACAAGCCTCAGGAGCACGACAGCCCGTTTTACCGCAGGGTCACGCAGGTGTACATTGACGCTTTGGTCAGCCTGCTTCGGGTGCGCATCCATACGACGGGCTTGGAGAAGGTTCCCACCGAGGGGCGGTTCGTGCTGGTGTGCAACCACCTGTTCATCGCCGACCCCTGTGTGCTGCTGCACTGCTTCCCAAAGAGCCAGCTGGCCTTTGTCACCAAGCAGGAGAATCAGAAGCTGTTCGTCGTGGGCAAGGTCATGCACAAAATTCTCTGCCAGCCCATCGACCGTGAAAATGACCGCGCCGCCCTGAAAACCATTATCAAGTGCATCCAGCTGCTGAAGGACGACGAAGCGTCTGTCGCCGTCTTCCCCGAGGGCTACACCAGCAAGGACGGCAAGCTCCACCATTTCCGCAGCGGCGTGTTCAAGATTGCCCAGAAGGCGAATGTCCCCATCGTGGTATGCACCATCCAGAACACCCGGCAGATCTTCCGCAACGTCACCCATCTGAAGCCCACCGACGTGGAGCTGCATCTGGTGGACGTGATCCCGGCGGAGAACCTGAAGGGCAAGACCACCGTGGATATCGGGAATCAGGTCTACGAAATGATGATCGGCGATCTGGGAGAATCTTTCCGTGCGGAAGAAGCTTGACCTTTGGACAAGAAGCGTGTATAATGAGTTTTCACCCCATAAATAACCATTTTTGGAGGAAATACAATGAAAAACAGCGAAAAAACACTGGACATGATCGTGAACCTCTGCAAGAACCGGGGCTATGTCTACGCCGGTTCCGAAATCTACGGCGGTCTGGCCAACTCCTGGGACTACGGCCCCCTCGGCGTGGAATTCAAGAACAACGTGAAAAAGGCATGGCTGAAAAAGTTTGTGCAGGAGTCCGACTATAACGTGGGTCTGGACGCCGCCATCATCATGAATCCCCAGACTTGGGTCACCACCGGCCATGTGGGCAACTTCTCTGACCCGCTGGTGGACTGCAAGGGCTGCGGCGCCCGGCAGCGGGCGGACAAGCTCATCGAGGCAGCCGAGTCCGGCAAGAGCGTCAATGTGGACGCCATGAGCTTTGACGAGATGGACGCTTTCATCGCAAGCCACGAGGACGTGGTCTGCCCCAACTGCGGCAAGCACAACTTTACCGCCATCCGCAAGTTCAACCTGATGTTCAAGACCCAGATCGGCGTCACCGAGGACACCGCCTCCACCTGCTATCTCCGTCCCGAGACGGCGCAGGGCATTTTTGTGAACTTCGCCAACATCCAACGCACCACCCGCCGCAAGCTGCCCTTCGGCGTCTGTCAGGTTGGCAAGGCCTTCCGCAACGAGATCACCCCCGGCAACTTCACCTTCCGTACTCGGGAATTTGAGCAGATGGAGTGCGAGTTCTTCTGCCAGCCCGGCACCGACCTCGAGTGGTTCGCCTACTGGAAGGACTTCTGCAAAAACTGGCTGACTTCCCTTGGCATCAAGGAAGATTCCCTGCGTCTGCGGGATCACGAGCCTGCTGAGCTGGCCTTCTATTCCCGCGCCACCACCGATATCGAGTATCAGTTCCCCTTCGGCAACGGCTGGGGCGAGCTGTGGGGCATTGCCGACCGTACCAATTACGACCTTGGCCGCCATCAGGAGGCCTCCGGCAAGAGTCTGGAATACTACGATCAGGAGAAGGGCGAGCATTACATTCCCTACGTCATCGAGCCGTCTCTGGGCTGCGACCGTGTCGCGCTGGCGTTCCTGTGCGAAGCTTACGACGAGGAAGTGGTTGGCACCGACAAGAAGGGCAACGCCGACGTGCGCACCGTGCTTCGTCTGCATCCGGCGCTGGCGCCCTACAAGGCGGCCATTCTGCCCCTGTCCAAGAAGCTCAGCCCCAAGGCCGAGGAGATCTATCGGGAGCTGCGCAAGGACTTCATGGTGGACTTTGACGACGCCGGTTCCATCGGCAAGCGTTACCGCCGGGAAGACGAGATTGGCACTCCCCTGTGCGTCACCGTGGACTTCCAGACCGTGGGCGACGAGAACACCCCTGCTGACAACTGCGTCACGGTTCGTGACCGTGACACCATGGAGCAGGTGCGGGTTCCCATCACCGAGCTGAAGGCTTATATTGCGGAGAAGTGCGCGTTCTGATTGCGTTGCTGACATGTAAATAAATGTGGCCGCCCCGGAAATTTTCCGGGGCGGCCTGTTCTGTATAAATGTTGCATTATGTTCACATCGCGGCAATTGGGAACTGCCCATTGCCTAAGACATTACTACAGCCTGGGGATTTCTTTCATTCACAGCCCTACGGGCTGCGCCTGAAAGAAATGGGAATCTCCCACGGCCTAAAAAGTGTCCACCGGACACTTTTTACCCGGCTTCGCCGGGTCGGCCTTTCGATTCCCGGACGGGGAATCATGCAAAAATCCCGGTGCAAATGCACCGGGATTTTTCATGGTGACCCGTACGGGAATCGAACCCGCGATTAAACCGCCAAAAAGCGTTGGTATACAACGATTTTTCAAAATCTGTGTCAAATGGCGTGTCAAATTTGCGCTTTTTTATCCGCATTTGACACAAAGAAGTTTCGGAAATCCTGCGCCCGTTTTGCAATGTCTTTCTGCGCCAGATGTGTATATATTTTGTGCATTGTCCCGTCATCTGCCCACCCGCCAATTTCCATTGCTATCTTTTCCGGTATCTGGAGGTGATAAGCCAGAGACGCGAAGCTGTGCCGCAATCCGTGGTTCCCGACTTTCGGCAGGCCGTTGTCGGAACAAATCTCGTTTATCCTTGTGCATATCCACCCGCCGGTCAGGTTGACGACATAGCCTTCTTTGTTATCAACTGCCTTTAGTGCTTCCATCAGCGGCTCAATAATCGGCACCGTGCGCCGGGAAGAATCGTTTTTATTCTGCTTCTTGTGAACCAGCTTGCCGCCGTCCCCGGCAACTCTTGCCCCGTGGACATATATTATTTCGTTCTTGAAATCGACCTTGTCCCACGTCAGAGCCAGCATCTCAGACCTGCGCAAGCTGGATAATTCCAGCAGGGCAGCGATTTCTATCGATTCCCCTTTTATGGCTTGCAGGAACACCGGTATCTGATCCGGATCAAGGTACGGCTTTTCGTTGTGTTCCTTTTCCGGCAGGGTCACCCGCGGCCTGCGTCCGGTTTCCTCGAATATCGCTGCGGAGATCAGCATCCACACATTTTTAATATATTTCGGGGACAACGATTTTGCTTCCCTGCGGATGGCGGCTTGCCACTGCTCGTCCGTGGTGGTGTACACGTCAGCCACCATCATGCTTTGGAAGCGCTGCTTGCGGTAGGATTCATACGCATAAATCGTTGATGGTGACTTGAACCCCTTCCGGGTCGAAATGTATTTGTCGAGAGCGTCCCCCAGCGGCACCCCGTGCTTCATGGGGGCGGCTTTCGCTTCAATGACCCCGTGCTTCATGGCGAGGTATTCCGCCGCGCATTCGTCGTATGTGGGCTTCGTTATGGAGACTGTGCGGCCGTCAATATAGATTCTTGTTCGCCATGACCCTGACGGGAGTTGTTTAATAGCCGGGAGTTTTACCCCCGGCTCTTTTTTCTTTCTTCCCATAGCGTATCCCTCTTTTTTGATATTTTGCTTACAGTGAAGTGCAGAAGGCCGAACAGCAGTACAATAACAGCCGCCGCACCTACCCACACGACCGGAGAAACATCGTCAGAACGTATCAGCCCCTGGTCTGGCACCCGGCCATCCAGAATCACATAGATTGCCCACACAAATGTCAGCGTAATGCAAATGCCGCACAGCCCGTACACAAGGATTTTGTATGAGCTGCGGACATTCTTTATTTCTGCATTTTGCTTGCTGATGCGGTCATCTCTGGCCGCGACACCGGCCTCCATAATGCGGCTCCTGTCCAGTAGGCGGTCTATCGCCGCGTCCTTCTCGGCAATTATCTCGTCCTTGTATGCTATCTCCTGCCGGAGCTGGTCTATTTCCGCCTGATCTCCGCTTTGGTGAACACCTGCAACGGAATCCATTGACACGTCCATAGCGGCGCACAGCGCGGCGATATGGAAAAAGCCGGGGTTTTCGATACAGCACCGGAAAGAATCCGGCTTGTGGTGGCGATGGGAACGCCGGATACGTCAGAAAGCTGTTGATTCGTCAGATGGTTCCGGAATTTCTCGTCTTTCAGCCTTTCCGGGAGGGCATCGAAATTCGGCTGCATTTCCTCGATGAATGTTTGGCCTGTATTTGAATCCATAATTCGCCCTCCTATTAAATTCAAATTTGATTCCGGATTATGCATATTTGATTCTGGTTGAATCAAATGTGTGGTTTACTTTTCCATGCTGAAAATGCTATGGTGATATTGCAACCGGCAAGGGACACACCATTCCGGCGGCAAGCCCCGTCACCTTGTGGCACGGGTGGCGGGGCATATTCAACAAAGTTCCCGCTCTAATTTTTCGGCATGGTATACACGATCATATTTCCCTGCCTTGTTCGGACGCAAATTGCTTCAAGAATTGATAGTTCCTCGTGTTCTGGGTTTTCATTCTCCGATACCCGGAAAGCGACTTAGGACACTTTCCGGGAATATGTTTTTTTAGCCAAAAAAAGTTGCGAGCGTCATTACCACGTTTTGTTTCATATTCTATCATGTTGTCGTCCATATCTTTTTCGGCTTCGGATTTCAACGCTTGTTCTGCCAGGTAAGCCCGTGATTTTTCTTTTGCAGCTCGCGTACGATCGTCAACGAAAGGGCGCTTGCTAAAAACCGAAATATTTAATGCATATAGCCTATTTCGCAATGGGTGGCACGAAAGTGTGTAGTCTAAATGCGGGTCATCAACTCCGTCAATATATGGATAAAATACATGACTACAACCGGGATGAACTCGCCCAGTCTCGTAAAAGAAGCCGGGGATTTTTGGAAACTTTAGACTCTTGCCAGATATAGAGTAAACACGCCCCTGATATTTTGCACATTCTGGGCAGGTTACGTTGTGAACACTCATTATGACAAAATCTGTCTTGAGGTTCTTGGCAGACGCGATTGCCTCCTGAAAAATATACTTATCAAGAATGTCTCTTTGCTCTTGACAGTATCTGTCAACATATTCTTTTTCCGCAATAGCCTCATCAACCTGACCGTCCCGTGCTAGAATGCGGACAAGAGGGTAAAGCTCTTGCTTTTGTATTCGAGTTCCATAATCAAGTATCGCAAGTTCGCTGGACTTGCTCATGCAGGCAACAGCCAGCCTCATGCGCCCGTTTTTCTCATGCTCATACGCCTTCCTGCGCAATATGTAATATAATTGGCCTGTCACACCCGTTGTAAACGGGCAACGAAGACCTTTTTGAACTGGGATTTTGTTAATGCCATTAATACTGTTTAGATCGTAATGGGCTTCAATCCAATCACTTTCGGCTTGGCGCATCTTCTGATAATTGTCTTGCGGATTTGCGAGAGCGTCATATTGCCCTAATACCGGCGAGACTTCTGAAAATTCGATCTGCTTGTCACATTTTTCTGTGCGCTTTAAGAAGAGATTCTTAACAATGCCGGGAAATTTTCCATTAAAAGCATTCACGAAACTCACCACCGACTTTTTTGTTATAGTGGGTGCCTTTTCACATAGAATCCACAGAAAAATAATACCACGCTCAGAAAATAATTTCAACGGAGAGAAAAATTTTTGTGCATTTTTCTAATTAGTCCGGTTTATTGGACACATGACGTGCTATTATACGCTACGTAATCAAACAAACGTTTATAAATATATAGCGGGGGGACAAAACATGAAGGAAAGAGAAGAACTGAAACGGCTTATATCGGAAATGAACGACGCGCAATTTGAATGGTTCATTTCTCAAATGCGGCGTGTGCTATCTGAAGAAGCCGCCGCACCTGATCGTCAGAAAGCGAATCGACAAAATCATACATAGCTTTCTTGGCTTCGGACAGCTCGCCGGAATCGGCGGGCTGTTCATCATCTATTAGGTAGGATGGAGCAACCCCGAAAATTTTTGCAATCTCTTTAATCTTTGATGTAGGAATTGATTCCACACGCCCACACTCCCACTTGCTCACGGCGTTCACTTGAACGCCCAGCCGCGCCCCTAATTCCGTTTGCGTCATGCCGAGCCGTTTCCGGTGGAAGCGGATTTTGTCTCCAAGTGTCATGTATTACCCCCCTTTCATATGGCTATCTTGATAATAGCAAAAAAAGTTGATAAAGTCAATAAAAATATCTTGACAAATAGAAAAGAGCGTGTATAATGAAATTATCTTGAAAAGGTGAATCCGAAAGGAGGGGAAAAAATGAATAGCAATTTGCTAAAAGGCGAAATACGAGCGAAGGCAATGACCCAAGAGAATGTTGCCCGCAGTATCGGTGTCAGTTTGTCTAGGTTTAACGCCAAATTGAACGGAACTGGTGGAGCGGAATTCTCGCTTGGCGAAGTTCGCAGCATAAAGTCTATTCTCGATCTTTCTGCTGAGCAAGTTGACCACATTTTTTTTGAACCATAATTATCTTGAAAAGGTGAATCTTAATGGGACAAGCCTAGAAGGGGGTGAAAAAATGAAAAATTATCTATTCCCCAGAGGGTGTGATTCAGCACGTGTAATCCCCGTCATTGAAACACGGTCTGCGCGCGGGTCTGGTGCAGTGGATCAGCCGACACGGGTTGTCGTGGAATACTGGTCTTTGGCCGGGGAGAAGCTGGCAGAGCGCGATACCTATTTGCAGGGGATGGCTTCGGCTTCCTCGAAAGCAAGTTCCGATTCTACGTAATTCAGCATGGCCTTTATGAAGCGTTTCATATCTTCAATGCCGAGATCGTCGTGCTTTCTTACATAGTGCGTTTCGTCGTTTCCAATCCATGCCGACCGCTCAGCGAGAACCTTGAGCCTTTGGTCTTCCAGCTTTTTGATGCACGAACCGAGCGGCTCCGCGAGTATCTTATCGGTATTATCTGGATTCTTATGCCGCAAATAGTCCTTTACCAAAAACTCCAGGGCTTTTCGATAGCCAACCCCGCAGATGCGATACAACCGTTGAGATTCGGCAATTTCCGCCTGCGCATAGGTCTCAACGAAGTCCGGTGAAAGCTGCTGCACGTCGCCTGAAAATTTGTTTATGTTAGGCGTGTAAGGGACAGAGTACGAGGCAGAATCGAAATCTGCAAAGCCAGGAACAGGGCGACTTGTACTTTCCTGAAAGGCGCTTAAAAAGACCTGATTGCACCTTTTGCACAGGGAAAGAAGGTACAGCGTGCATTTCCCATCAGAAGGGCTGTCGGGCTGAACGTAGTAAGCGCATAATGCCTTCGGCTCAATCGCGAAATGGCATGACGGGCATTCGGTAACCTCCTGATACGTGCAGCGCAATAAATACGATTCGCCCGGATACTCCGCGCTAGATGCTTTTATACTCTTTTTGCCCATAAGACCGCCTCTTTCTGTTTTTTCTTCCAGAATAGCACAGCGAGGGGCAATATGCAATAAAAAAGACATGAATAAACGAATTGTAGATTATACGGGAGGAGATGATGAAATGCCAAGAATCCGGCAGTATGCCGAGCGCTACGCAGTGGAGGATTTCTGGAAGGAGATCGACCGCAGATGCCCAGACGCGGGGGTTCAGAGCAATAACAACGCCGCACTTGCCCGGGCGGTCGGCACGGCAGATGTGACCATCGGAGTATACAAGCAAGACCCCGGAAAGATGCAGCTGAAAACACTGTCCCGGTTTGTGGCGGCACTGAAACCCGACCCTGGCGTAATCCTCCGGCTGCTGGGGTATTCGGAGAAGGAGATACGGGCGTTTGCAAAGGAGGCAGCTGGACAATGACACCCAACGAAACGACCCAGCTTCGCACCATGGCGGAGATGAACCGCCGCCTGCGCCGGGAAAATGAGCATCTGCGGGAATCCCTTTTGCTGGAATCGAAGGAAAGCAAGGCGTTTGACGACGAGAACGTAGAGCTTTTCGATGTAGTCCACAAGAACCATAAGGTCAGGGGGTGAGGATATGGCAAGCAGAAGCAAACCCATGGATGCCCGGTGGGAGCCGGTGCCGGAGAACCGGAAGCCGTTCAATATTAGGGAATGCACTTTCCGGGTGCTTCCCTATGCGGGGCTGAATCTGGTGCTTTTCTGGTGGCAGCAGGCGGATTTGCTGGCAGACAAGGCGGCAGTCCCCGCAATGTGGGTGTGCGCTATCCTGATGGGCGCTGGTATCGGACGGTGCATCAGAGGGCGATAAAAAGCCGCCCCCGATGTTACAGCACCGGGGACGGCAAGCGATATAAAAAATCTCTACCATTTACAGTATATCAAATGGAGAAAGGAAAGTCAATGGACGTTTTTGATAGCATGGAGCCGTGGCGGCAGGCTGAACAGTTGGCGGCGGATGCCGACTCCCGGGAAGCGGTACTCCCGAAGTGTGCCAGGTGCGGATATCCCATCACAGGCAGCAAACTGGTATATATCCCGGCGCATGATGAGTTCTACTGCCTGAATTGCATAGATTCCATGACGGAGTTCAACGAGGAAGCAGAGGTGGAGGAATAATGGAGGACGGAATCATCATAAGCGAATCGGAAAGATTCGAGGATATCTACATTAGGCCGTACAATCGAGTCAATGTTCCGGCTGTCAGTTTCCCGGATGGTAAGAGGCGCATTGCCTACATTAACGCCCTTGCTACAAAGTTTTGGAACGGCGAAAACACTGTTGGGATAAAAGTAAGCGAGAACTACGTCGTTTTTATTCCGCAAAAAATTGGTAGAACATTAAAAATAAACAAAGTTGGTGGGGGCTTTTATATCAGCACAGGTAGCTTAGGCGGAATTGTTCCCCCCGGGGCAAAATACCGGGCATATCCGTACAAAGGCGGTATCGCTATAAAACGGTTTGAGCCGTTGCGGGAGGATGAAGAATGATACGGAAAATCCCAACCGCGACCATGAGCAAAGAGGAATGGACAGCGCTGCGCTCTACCACCATTGGTGGTTCGGATGCCGCCGCCATTCTGGGTCTGAACCCCTACAAGTCACCGTATGCCCTGTGGGCGGAGAAAACCGGTAAGGTCATCCCGGAGGATATTTCCCAGAAAGAGGCGGTACGCCTTGGCACGGACTTGGAGGAATACGTAGCAAAGCGGTTTACCGAAGCTACCGGGAAAAAGGTGCGCCGGGAGAACTACACCGTATTCCGGGACGATATGCCCTACGCGCACGCCAACTACGACCGGCTGGTCATTGGGGAACGGGCAGGATTAGAGATCAAGACCACCAATGCCCTGCACCTGAGCAAATTCAAGAACGGCGAGTTCCCGGCTACTTACTACGCACAGTGCTGCCATTACTTGCTTGTGTCAGGCCTTGACCGCTGGTATCTGGCGGTTCTGGTTCTGGGCATTGACTTCAAGGTGTTCGTCATCGAGCGGGACGAAGCAGAGCTGGAAGCCCTGAAAGAGGCGGAGGAAAGCTTCTGGGAGAACGTTCAGAGCGAAACGCCCCCGGCCATTGATGGCATGGATTCCACCATTGACGCCCTGAACGCAGAGTTCCCGGCCAGCGATCCGGACACCGAAATGGATTTGACCGGTTGCGCCGTTGATTTGGCGATCATGGACGAATGCGGCCAGCAGATCAAGGCGCTGGAAGAAAAGAAAGCCGCCGCTCAGGCGCGTATTATGGAAGCCATGGGAACCGCCGAGCGGGGCGGATACGGGAACTACAGCGTCATATGGAAGACGCAGAAACGCTCCACGTTCGATAGAAAGAAGTGGGAGAAAGACCATGGAGAAATCCCACAGAACTATTTCAAATCTTCGGAAAGCAGAACTTTTCGGTTCAAAAAGGAGGCGTAAAGTATGGGAAAATATACACACGGGAAATCAAACACGAGATTGTACGGAATCTGGACGGGCATGAAGACTAGGTGCTATGACAAGAGGTGCGCTAAGTATTACAGGTACGGAGCGAGGGGGATTTCGCTTTGCGATGACTGGGCGAGAGACTTTTCCACTTTCTATGACTGGGCGGTTGCTAACGGATACTCCGACAATCTGACGATTGACCGTATCGATAACGACGGGAATTACTGCCCAGAGAATTGCCGATGGATAACAGCTGCTGAGCAAGCGGCGAACAAATCTACTAACCACCGTGTTTCGCACGCTGGTCAGACCCACACTATCGCTGAATGGGCAAGAATTACGGGGTTAGACAGAGCGCTTTTAAAGGATAGAATTGTCCGCTATGGGTGGGAACCAGAAAGGGCGCTTACTACTCCGGCAAGGCCACATAAAAAATACGAATATGCCAACAGGAGGGCAATTTAATGGCAAACATAATTCAGAATCAGGTACAGAAGCAAACACCCGCTGCGGCTGCTCAGCAGTCCATCGGCGCAATGCTCAACACATTCCTCGACCGGGACGGTATGCGGAAACGCTTTGACGAGCTGCTTGGCAAGCGCGCCCCCCAGTTTGTTTCTTCCATCGTCTCGATGGTGAATGCGGATAAGAATATGCAGCAGGCATTTATGGAAAGTCCCATGACCGTTATCCAGTCCGCATTGAAGGCTGCAACGTTTGACCTGCCCATCGACCAGAACTTGGGATATGCCTATATCGTCCCATTCAAGAACTACAAGAAGGACACCGGAACAAAAAAGACGGAGGCGACCTTCATTCTTGGCTGGAAGGGTATGCACCAGTTGGCGCTTCGCACCGGCGCATACAAGACCATCAACGTGGTGGATATCCGCAAGGGTGAGCTGAAAAGCTACAATCGCCTGACAGAAGAAGTTGTGGTTGACTTCATCGAGGATGAAGCAGAGCGGGAGAAATTGCCGGTTATCGGCTATGTCGGCTACTATCGACTTGTGAACGGCGCGGAGAAGACCATTTACATGAGCAAGGCGGCCATTGAAGCCCACGAGCGGAAGTTCCGCAAGGGCGAGTATCAGGGAAAGGGCTGGCGTGATGATTGGGACGCCATGGCGCGGAAAACCGTATACCGTCAGCTCATTGGTAAGTGGGGCGTTATGTCCATCGATTATCAGACCCGCGACGAAGGGAAGCAGCTGGCCGATGTTATGGCGGATGATTCCAAAGCGGAAGACGGGCTGATCGGCATTATTGATACCGATATTGTGGCCGATCAGGCCACCGGCGAGGTCATCCCTCAGGAGGTACCGGAGAATGCTTAACACCATCACCATTGCCGGACGCATGGTGCGAGACCCGGAGCTTCGCAGAACCAATTCCGGCAAGGCTGCTACCAGCTTCACCTTGGCGGTTGACCGGGATTTCAAGAACCAGCAGACCGGCGAGAAAGAAGTGGATTTCCTAGGCTGCACCGCCTTTGGAGCCGCCGGGGAGAACGCCGCCAAGTATTTCCGCAAAGGCCAGATGGCCATAGTAACGGGCAGATTGCAAATCCGGCAGTATACCGACAAGAACGGTCAGAAGCGCCGTCATGCGGAGATTCTTGTGAGCAATGTCTATTTCTACGGAAGCAAGGAAAGCGGCACTCAGGCCAGCTCTGGGGCTGACAACGGATACAGCGCACCGGCGTATCAGACTCCCGCCCCTGCGACGAACTTCGTAGAGTTGGAAGACGACGACGCACAATTGCCGTTCTAGGCCGGAAAAATCAATCTTTCCCCAAAAAGATTGACAGTATAGTTTGCATTTTCCCTTGGCGGTGGGAGGTGAAACCGCCAACTCCAAAGGAAGGAGCGAAAACGTGACGATTGAATTTACGATTCCCGGCGTTCCGCAAGGGAAGGAGCGCCCCCGCTTTACCCAGAACGGTGCGACATACACCCCAAAGAAAACGAAGGACTATGAAAAGCTGGTGGCATGGGCATACCAGTGCGAAGCCCACGGGGCAAAGTTCACCGGCACTATCCGGGTTGACATTGCGGCAATCTACCCCGTTCCCCATTCGTGGAGCAAGCGCAAGCAGGCCGAAGCGATTGACAATCAGATTCTACCAATGGTGAAGCCCGACTGGGACAACATAGGCAAGATCGTGTGTGATGCCCTGAACGGGATCGCCTACAAGGATGATGCAGTTATCACAGACGCCACAGTCTGCAAGAGGTACGGCACCCGCCCATGCGTGGCGGTTCGCCTCACCGGAGAGGAGGCCCCCCGTGACACAGATGGAAGATGAAGTAAGAAACCAATTCACTTTTTACCGCTCGTTTTTTGAGGCGGTTTTCAAGATAAAAAGCAAGGCCGCAAGGGCAGAAGCCTATGACGCTATTTGCAAATACGCTCTGTTTAACAATGCCCCGGACGTAGACAAAATGTCTGACGCCGCCGCCATTGCCTTTATGCTTATCAAGCCGAATCTGGACGCAAGCAGACGGAAAGCAAAGTCTGGGAAAAACGGCGGGACCAGTAAGCAAACCGCAAGTAAATCGGAAGCAAACGGTAAGCAAAGTGGAAGCAAAGCGGAAGCAAACGGTAAGCAAGAGCAACCCGCAAGCGAGAAAGAGAAAGAGAAGGAGAAAGAGAGAGAGAAAGAGAAAGAGAACGAATGTTATCCCCCTACCCCCTTTTCGCAAATCATCGCAAGTTATTCTTTCTCCGAATCGCTGATGGCGAAAACCACCGCTTGGCTGAAATACAAGTCCGAACGGCGGGAGAGCTACAAGGAACAGGGCTTGAAATCGCTGCTGACCCAAATCCAAAAAAACGCTGCAAAGTACGGAGAACAAGCAGTCATTGACCTGATGGAGCAGTGTATGGCAGCAAACTGGGCAGGGATTATCTGGGACAGACTGATGAAAGGAGGACCCGCCAATGGAAAGCTTGATGGAAATGCTCAAAGCGAAAGGGTTGGTCACTACCTGTGACTTTGACCCCCGGCAGTATGCCCAACTCCGGGTGGATGCCCTGAACGGCGCTATTGGCGACCGGGACAAAGAGGACGGCTACAACTGCCCTATTTGCAAAAACAAAGGCTATGTTGCCCGGTTGGTGGAGAACCCGGACGGCACTTTTTCCCATTCCGTGGCAGATTGCAAGTGTGCAGATACCCGGCGCTCCATCCTACGGATGCAGCGGAGCGGCCTGAAAAACATCATCCGGGATTACACCTTCGACAAGTTCCAGACCCCGGAGCCGTGGCAAGAAACCCTCAAAGCCGCCGCCATGGACTACGCCAAGAATCCTTCCGGGTGGTTCGCCCTGTGCGGTCAATCCGGCTGCGGAAAGACCCACTTATGCACTGCCATTTGCCGTGAGCTGCTGCTGGAAGGTCGGGAAGTGGTGTATATGCTCTGGCGGGATGAAATTGGAAAGATCAAACAGGCTGCCAGAATGTCCGAATTTGACGGCGAAACGGTTGAGCTGCGGAGGATTCTGGACAAGTACAAGACCGCAAAGGTGCTGTACATAGATGACCTTTTCAAGACCGGGAAAACGGCAGAGAACGCCACCCAGCGCCCCACAGCGGCAGATATCAACTATGCGTTTGAAATCTTGAACTACCGATACAACAACCCGGAACTGCTGACCATTCTGTCCACGGAGTTGACGGAGGATGAACTGCTGGATATTGACGAAGCGATCGGAGGCAGGATTTACGAGCGGGCAAAAGCCTACTCCATCGGCAAAGACCGGGGGAAAAATTACCGTGTGCGGAACACGCGCAGACTGTGAGGGGTGGGTATGATGGACGAAAAACCCGGCCAGTACATCGATTCGTCAAGCCCCTTTTGCAGAAACTGCACGCGGGACGATTGCCCCACCAACGGGGACGGCTGCAAGGCATGGGAAACGTATTTCATCGATAACTGGAATAAAAACATCATGAAATCAATTGGAAACCACAAAAAACAACGCCAATTTTTCCGGTACGAACACCCGGACTTGGTGAGAGAGGGGATTGTTATCGAGAATGAATGACTTGGAGCAGATGGCAATCGATCGCCTGAAAGCTGCCTCTGATATGTCGCTCATGGCGTATCAGCAGCCTTTGGTTATCTGCATTTCAGGCGGAAAAGATTCCGGGGTTATCACCGAGCTTGCGGTTCGCTCTGGCATCCCCTGCGAGTTTCAACACAACCACACCACAGCGGATGCCCCGGAGACGGTGCGGTTCGTGCGGAGCGAGTTCAAACGGCTGGAAGAAAAGGGCTACAAATGCACCGTGAATATGCCCATGTACAAGGGGAAGCGCACCTCCATGTGGAGCTTAATCCCTCAAAAACTCATGCCACCTACCCGGCTGGTGCGGTACTGCTGTGCCGTTCTGAAAGAAGCAGGGGGGGCAGGGCGGTTTATCTGCACCGGGGTTCGCTGGGCTGAATCTGCATCAAGAAAAAACAATCGTGGAATCTACGAAAAACTGGGCGCAGCCAAAGATAAAAGCATCATTCTCGCCAACGACAATGACGAAAAAAGGATGCTTTTTGAAAACTGCCGTATGAAAGCAAAACGGGTTGTGAACCCCATTATCGACTGGGCGGACGAGGATGTGTACGGATTTTTAGAAGATACGAAATGCCCTATGAATCCGCTCTACGCCGAGGGGCAATGCCGTGTGGGCTGTATCGGTTGCCCACTGGCGAAAAGGAAAAGCCGTGAAGCAGAGTTCGCAAGATGGCCGAAGTACAAGCAACTCTACCTGAACGCCTTTGAACGGATGCTGGAGGAACGCAGGCGGCGCGGAAAACTGGATGGAACGTGGAGAATGGGGACGGAGGCAGAAGATGTGTTCCGCTGGTGGATGGAGTACGATGTGCTACCGGGGCAGACAAGTATGGAGGATTTTCAATGAGCAAGGCGAAAATGTACGGCTGTTTCAAGCCGGTGAAGCGGAATTGCACCCCGCCCAGGTGGGGGAAAGTGCCTCGGGGGAATAAAGGAAAACAGAAAGGAAATGGGAAATGAGCAACGTTGTAGAACAGCTTATGCCAAACCCAGTAAACCACAAGCATGGAGAAAATGGGTGCTGCAAAAACCCAAGGGCATGGGAAATGGAAATGATGCACCAGGTATGGGCCGCTGGTCTTCATGATGCGGCCAATTGTTTTCAGGATGCGCTTGAAGTAAAGTGGGAGCTTGAATCTCAGCGAAAAGTGAAGCCGAAAACAAACAGTGACAGAATCCGAGCTATGACGGATGAGGAGCTGGCAAAATTACTCAGCACCGGGACGTTTATTTGCGAGGGGCGTAAAGATATCTGCGAGAATATGCCGGGATGCGAGGAATGCAGGTTGGCATGGCTCAAAGCCCCGGTGGAAGATAGCGAGAAATGAACCACCTAGGTGACATTACCAAAATCAACGGTGCAACTGCTCCAATCGTTGACTGTATCATTGGCGGCAGCCCCTGCCAAGACCTGAGCATTGCCGGAAAGAGAGCCGGACTTGCCGGGGAACGGTCGGGACTTTACATGGAGCAGATCCGAGTGATAAGGGAGATGAGAGAGCATGACAGAGCAAATGGACGGTCAGGTGTGTTTATTCGGCCAAGATACATGGTCTGGGAGAACGTGCCCGGAGCATTCAGCAGCAACCACGGAAAAGACTTCGCCGCAGTCCTCGAAGAAGCGGTCAAAATCGCAGAACCGGAAGCCCCCCCTGTTCCTGTTCCTGAAAAAGGATGGCCAACCAGCGGATGTCTCATGGGAGACGGATGGAGCGTTGCTTGGCGTGTACTCGATGCACAGTTTTGGGGAGTGCCCCAGAGACGGCGTAGAATCGCGCTTGTCGCAGATTTTGGAGGGCAATCCGCACCAGAAGTACTATTTGTCCGCAAAAGCGTGTCGGGGGATTCTGAACCGGGCGGCGAGACGAGGGAAGGATTTGCCGGAGGCTCTGCGGAAAGCACTGGAAGCTCAGTCTATTGCCTGCAAGGAAACGGAATAGACCGCGCGGACACAGCCAGATGCAACGGCAGGGGCTGGAAAGAAAATGTGAGCTATACGCTCAACACCATCGACCGACCAGCGGTCTGCGCCGGGTTTAAGCTGGGGAACAGCGAAAAAGCCAGGAGTATCGGATATTGCGAGGAGCAGGCGCCGACCCTGAACGCAGAATGCGGCGGGAATAAGCCTGCAATACTGGACATGTCCCACGCCTGTGATGTAATCCTGGATTGCGGTGGCACTTCTCCTTCTTTGCAAGCCAGAATGGGAACGGGTGGGAATCAAGTGCCGCTGGTAGTATACAGTATCGGAAACGGCCAAGTAAACGAAATGGCTACCCCGGCATTTGAAAAGGCGAAAACCCTGAATACAATGCACGATGCGCAAGCGGTATTCTGTCAAGATGTTGCCAACACGCTGAAAGCGAAAGCCAACCTGGATTTCCGAGAGGACAGCGAAACCTACCCAGTCCAAAGCGGAAAAGTGCGCCGCCTGACCCCGCTGGAATGTGAGCGGCTACAGGGCTTCCCGGACGGCTGGACGGACATAGGCCCGTGGACAGACAGCAAGGGAAAGCTCCGCCGGGAGAGCAGCGACAGCAGCCGCTATAAGGCTCTTGGCAACTCCATCGCCCTGCCGCCCTGGAAATGGGTGCTGAAACGCCTCTGCGCCCAATATGAGCGGGACGCAACCATGGCAAGCCTTTTCGATGGGATAGGCGGTTTCCCTTTTTTGTGGGAGCAGCTGAACGGAAAAGGGAGCTGCCTATGGGCGAGCGAGATCGAGGAGTTCCCTATGGCGGTAACGAGGAGACATTTTGGATAACACAAGCCCGGGGCAACCCGGGCGGGAAGGAGATAACGATGGATGAAATCGAATTGAAGCCATGCCCGTTTTGTGGGGGTAAAGTTAGCCTTGTTCTGTGCGATGACGAAGGGAATCTGCATGATGAGGCATATAGAGAACATCCCTATAGTGGGCTTGGCTTTATGATTCACCACGCTTACGAGGAAAACCCGGAATGCCCGATTGCAAGCTATGAGTGCGATGGCGGGATTTTGGGCCGTGTGTATATTTACGACACGGAAGAACAAGCTGCGGAAGCATGGAACAGGAGGGCTGACAATGGCTAACGCGGTACTTATCAGCATCCGCCCGGAGTGGGTGGAGAAGATTCTTAGCGGCAAGAAAACGTTGGAAGTGCGGAAGAACCGGCCTTGTTTGGAAACGCCGTTTAAGTGCTATATCTACTGCACACTGGATGGGCTGAAGCACCCATTCGGAATAGCATACGGGCGTGTTGTAGGGGAATTTGTATGCGACCGGGTTGAAACCATCAAGGCGGCAACAGAACCGTATGGAATCTACGATGTGGGCGATGACTTTGTGGCGCAGACTGGGATTGTGGACGGTGCTTTGTGGGACTACGGAAAAGGTGCAGCACTGTACGGCTGGCACATTTCCAAACTGGGAATCTACGATACGCCGAAACCGCTGAGCGCATTCAAGGGGTTGCGGAAAACGAAATTTGGATATGCGCCTGTTGAAATCAAACGCCCACCCCAGAGTTGGTGTTATGTGGAGGAACTATAATGGCTTTACGTAAACTTGCTCTAATGCACCGGTTTTTCGGCGTTTTGGATGGGCATACGTGCCGGGAGTGTAGCAACTTCATAAATGGCAAGTATCACGATAAAGTGTTTTGCAAATGCAAAGTGTACGGGCTTACTCATAGTGAAGCGACGGACTGGGCGGGACGATGGATGGCGTGCGGGGCATTCAATCGGACGATAAGCCGCAAGCCCATTGTGCGCGAAGTTATCCCGGAGCGAAAGCGGCAAGAGGTTGGCAATACGCCCATTGATGGGCAGATTAGTTTGGAGGAATTGAAATGAGTGATTACATCAGCCGGGGGGCAATTAAAGACGCCATGCTGCGATATGGTTTTAAGGCTCCGGATATGACCGTTACCGAGTTTGTAGAAGACGAGTTGCCCGCCGCCGACGTGGAGCCGGTGCGGAACGGGCAGTGGATATCGTTAACCGATTGCGCGAATGCGGGGGTATATTGTTCAATTTGTCATAAAAAAGTATACAAGGAAGATTACGCTTGGTGTAATAGAAAAATAAAGTAAGGTCGGCATACTGCCCCAACTGCGGCGCAAAAATGTGTTTGGAGGATAACGATGAAAGTTGAACGAGCAATTGAAATTCTGAACCCGGAACACCGGGAGCATTACGAAAGTATAGACCCCGTGAATGAGGCTTGTCGAATGGGTATGGAGGCGTTGGAGCGGGCAAGGTGGATTCCGTGCAGTGAGAGGCTGCCGGAGATAGGTGTCACGGTGCTGACGCTTGATAAGTACAAGCACGTCGCAAGCCGTACGCGAAAATCTTATGTGGACGGAACGCCGTATTTTTATCCGGACGGACTTGAACCTGGCAGACATATCACCCACTGGATGCCACTTCCAGAATTGCCGAAGGAAGGGGGCGCAGAGAATGGCTGAAGTTATCGCGGCTGTGTTCGTTGTGATTGTGTTCCTGCTTTTCTGCGTGCTTATTGCCACGATGCTGGTATGGGTGATTCTTATAATTGCCAGGGACGTCATCGAGCTGTGGCGGGAGATAAAGGAGTGAGAACCATGAGCAAGAAACCGGACTATATCACCCTGTGCTCCATAGCCGCCCAGAAGGCCGGGACGAGCTACGGCAAGTACATGGCAATGCACGGATACCACCCGCCAATTCAGACCGATGTGGAGGACGTGGAAGCCTCTCAGGGCATTTCTAAAATCTGCCCCCAATGCGGGAAGAAATTCACGCAGGGAAAAATCAAGCAGAAAATCTATTGCAGCTTAGAATGCCAGAAAGCCCACGCCCAGAGAGCCGCTAAAAGGAGATACCACGATAGGAAAAATAAGGAATTGGAGGTACATGAATAATGGCAGAACAGGATTTCAAATTTGATGATGCGTTGCTCATGAAGACTGCACGCGAGATGCTTGCAAAAAAATTGACCGAAACAGTGAAAGATGTCGCCAAGTCCGGGGAATGGGAGATCCCCACAGTAGAGCAGGAGGAATCTGAACCGGAAAAGGTTATCCGGAGGATGTTTGCGAAATACGCCTACGGCAACGTCCCGGAGTGGTTCGCCTCTGCGGTATCTGCGACGTCCTATGTGCTGTCTGTGGACAAGGGAAAGGGAATTGAGTGTATTTCCGTCTTGCACACGGCAGCGGAACGGGCACCGGCTGAAATTCGGATGATGGCGCAGACAAAGTTGCTTATGATATGCCAAGAAACCGGGATGCTCGGCGGGATCGGGAGCCTGCCTGTTCTCTATGGGCAACATGGAGTATAAGGATAGCAGGAAGTATTGCGTCGGGTGCTGGTATTTCTTCGGGTACTACGAAGGCAGCCGATGCTGCAATTACATATTCGTCCGCGGGGGAAAGCGGCCTTGCCCGCCTGGGAAGGATTGCACCGAAAGGAGAAAGAAAACGAAAAACAGGAGACGGGATCTAATATTATAGCGTTATCCCTGTATAGTATATATTAAATATAATCTTATATCTTGTGTGTATTGTGTATATCTATACAGGGGTTTAATAAGATATGCAAGGAGGAACGGAATGAACTGGAAGTATGAGGCCATTGAGAAGCTCAAGGAATACAGTGCAAAAAAGCAATCCCTGAAAAGCATCCCCGAGGAAATGGCGCGGCTGGAATCCGCTATGCAGAGTATCCGAAGTGCCACGGCTGACGGTACGCCGGTAAGCGGCGGCGGCTCAGGGCGGGAAGATATGATGCTATCGAATATCGTTCACCGTGAGGAACTGGCGCGTTCGCTGGAACAGGCGAGAAAATGGGTGTCACTTGTGGATTCCGGGCTTGAATCGCTTAGCACCGATGAAAAGAAGATACTGAGCAGATTCTACATAAGCCCCGCTAGAGGCAACGTCGACGCCCTGTGTGAAGAACTTGGAGTTGAAAAAGCTCAGGTTTACCGCCGCCGTGATTCAGCACTACGACATTTCACGCTATGCCTGTATGGGCAGACTGAAAGCTGAAAAATGAGAAAAAAATGAGACGATTTTTCGGTTTGAATGTGCTATACTGGTAAAAAAGAAAAAGCGCAAGAGGCTTGGGATTGTTCCTGAGCCTCTTTTTGCATGGCGCGGTAGATAACGAGTTGGGCGCTCTCTCCCCAACAGAAGGCCGTTTGAATCGGCCTCGCGCCAATTATTTTGTATGAGAGGTGGTGCTATGGCTGCAAGGATTACAGATCGGAAGAAAAAGAAAATAATCGCCGACTGGATAGAAATGCAGTCGTACAGCGCCGTTGCAAAAAAGCACGGCGTAACTCACCAGACTGTGAAAAGGATTGTCAGCGCTTCACCGGATATCGCCCAAAAAGTGCAGCAAAAAAAAGAAGAGAATACCGCCGATATGATGGCATACATGGAATCACAAAAAGCGGCGATGCAAGAAGCAATCACTTTGCATCTGAAAGCGCTTACTGACCCCGAAAAGATTTCGGCCGCAACATTAAGCCAGATCGCAACATCTTTCGGGATTATTGTTGATAAGGCCACAAGAAATACGGCAAGCGGTAATGATAGCCTCAATAAGTTGGATGGGCTAATTAAGGAGTTCAGAGATGCTATTAAGCCCGAAACAGATTGAATTTGCAAGGTACGGGAATCACCGATGGAATTTCAAGGGCGGCGCGACCAGAAGCGGGAAAACATATCTTGATTTTAAATGGATTATTCCCATGCGGATTCGAGAACGAGCCGGGAAAGATGGGCTTTCCGTTATTTTGGGCGTTACAAAATCCACAATAGAGCGAAATGTGCTAGAGCCTATGCGGAATCTGTACGGTGATAAACTTGTTGGGGCGATTTCCAGCGATAATACAGCGTGGATTTTTGGTGAGAAGTGTTATTGCCTTGGCGCGGAAAAAGTGTCTCAGGTATCGAAGATTCGCGGCGCGTCCATCAAGTATTGCTACGGCGACGAGGTCGCGGACTGGTCGGAGGAAGTTTTTGCCCTCCTGAAAAGCCGGCTTGATAAGGAGTATTCCTGCTTCGATGGCACATACAATCCACAGTATCCCAACCACTGGCTTAAAATATTTCTTGATAGTGATGCCGATATTTTTAGCCAAGAATACACCATAGATGATAATCCGTTCTTGCCCCCAGCTTTTGTTGAAAATCTGAAAAAAGAATATGCTGGAACGGTGTTTTATGATAGGTACATTCTGGGAAAATGGACGCTGGCAGAGGGGCTTATTTATCCCATGTTTAACGATAGTTGCATTGTGGACGAGTTGCCAGAAGCCGGGGAATATTACATTTCCTGCGACTATGGCACGCTTAATCCGTTCTCGGCGGGGTTGTGGTGTGTAAATAGCGGGCGTGCCGTTCGCGTGGCTGAGTATTACTATTCCGGCAGGGACAAGCAATACCAGCTCACGGACGAGGAATATTATGCCGAGGTCGAAAAACTGGCTGGTGACAAAAATATACGGCACATTATCGTTGACCCGTCAGCGGCATCTTTCATTGCGTGCATAAAAAAACATGGCCGTTTCTCGGTCCGCAAGGCGAAAAACGATGTAATGTACGGAATTCGGCTCACTTCTGCAATGCTGCGTGCCGGGGCTATTAAGATTGGCTCTGATTGCGGTGACGCAATTCGGGAATTCGGCCTTTATCGTTGGGACGAGGGTTCCACAGAGGATAAGCCAATCAAAGAAAATGACCATGCGATGGACGATATTCGTTATTTCTGCGCGACTGTGTTACGCAGAAACCGGGAGACGCGGGAAATCGTTGGGAGAATTTGTGATGAGAATGATTAAAAAATGGCTTGTCGATCGTGCGCCTATCTGGGCGAAAGCGGCGTTACAGGCAGAAAATAAAGCGCTTGAAGATGAAAACAAGCGGCTCAAAGAAGAAATCGACAGGTTGAACGCCTACATTCAGGGTTTGCAGTACGCTACCCGCGCGTTGCGAAGAATTACGGTGAACGTCGGAGGTGGAGAGGTTGAACAGTCTGCAAAGTAATTACGAAGTGGCATTTCGGGCAGTCGATACGACAACCGCCGAAATGAGAGCCGCTATTCAGTTGTGGAATAATTTGTACTATGAGAAGGAAGCTACGCCGGACTATGACCCGTGCCAGCAGATTCCGTATACCATCGTCCGAAAGTTGGCAAAAACGGTGTTTTCAGAGTACGCCGCGACCAGCAAGGATGCGTTTATATCCGATGTTTTGGAAGCCATCGGAAAGAAGAAAACGACTGCGATGAATAACGCGCTGATCTGCGGCGAGAGCGGTATTAAGCCCGTTCCCACGGCAAACGGGTTTCGTGTCTCCATTGTGAATCGACAGAACATGCTGGTATTCGCCCGGGATGGTGATGGGAATGAAACAGATGTCGGAATGGCCGAAAAGAGCGTGGATGGGAGGTATTATTACACCCTCCTTGAGCGGCGCACGGCGGATGAGAGCGGTTATTTGACCATAGAAAACAAATTGTACCGTTCTGGAAATCCCGGCACATTGGGCGAGAATGTGCCGCTCACAACGATTCCTGCATACGCTGACCTTGCGGATGAATACACATTTCAAAAGCCACTGGGAGGCGTGGGCATTGCATGGCTGAAAACTCCGATGGAAAACTGCGTGGATGGTAGTCAGGACAGCGTGTCCGTCTATGCCGCCGCCGTCGGGTTAATCCGGAACATCAACAGGAACGAAGCACAGATCAACGGTGAGTTTGACCGCGGAAAGAGCCGAATTATTGCCAGCGCGGATATGCTGGAATTCGACGCTTCCGGAAAGCGGAAGGAACTTAGCTCCGATGTTTTTACGGCTGTTGACGAAGCTCCCGAGGATGTGGGAATTACGATTTTCTCGCCCGATCTGCGTGAACAGTCGTACCTCGCCAGGAAAAAGGAATACCTACGGAATGTAGAAAGCGTGATCGGCCTGAAACGGGGACTGCTATCGGAGGTGGAGGCCGAAGAACGGACAGCAACTGAGATCACGTCCTCTGAGGGCGATTATAACCTGACGATTATTGACTTTCAACAGATGTGGGAATCTGCCTTGCGTGAGGCTGCCCGGCTGTGCGGTATTTTCGGCCAGATGTATCATATCCCCGGCGCACACGACGTGGATGATGATTCCATTGTTGTGGATTGGGGGAACGGCGTTCTTTTCGATGAGGAAAAGACGTGGGCTGACTACAAGGATATGGTGGCCGCTGGGCTGCTCAAGCCTGAGATAGCCTTGGGGTGGCGGTTTAATATGCCGACGGATACAGAGGCGCAGCAGGAGAAAATCCGGGAGAAGTTTATGCCGGATGCTGGTGAGGACAGTGAATAATTATGCTGACCGCCGACCAGATTGAAGCACTTGGCGACAAGGCACAGCAGATCATTTCACCCGTTACGGACTTCTTGATTGCGGACATTGCCAAGCGGATAGCCGAGGCCGGGCAGCTGACGGGGACGGCAGCATATCAGACTTGGCGGCTGCAACAGCTGGGGGTTTCCCAAAGGCAGCTGAAAAAGGAACTTCGGAAGCGGTTGAAAGTATCCCACCGGGAGTTAAGAGAGCTTTTAGAGCAATCCGCAGAAACTGGGTATAACTTTGATATACAAAAACTGCCATATGTTCAGGCGGTTCCGTTTTACAAGAATTCCGCTGTTCAGCAGATTGTTTCCGCTGCTGTTCAGCTTGCGCAGGATGACTTGTCCAACATTACCCAAACGATTGGGTTTGTCACTCCGAACGGCAAGGCCGTTGGACTGACGGATGCTTATAAACAAGCCTGTGACTTTGCGTTTACAAAGGTTTCCACCGGCGCACAGGGCTATGATTCAGCGATCAGGGAAGCGGTTAAGAATCTGGCAGACAATGGCATTGTCACAATCGATTACGATTCCGGCGTTCACACTTCTCTGGAAGCCGCCGTGCGGCGTAATGTCATGGGTGGATTAGGCCTGATGCAGGAGCAGATTTCCAAGCAGAATCATGATGATTTCGGTTGCGACGGCTGGGAAATCTCTGCCCATGCTGCCAGCGCTCCCGATCATGAGCCGATTCAGGGCAAGCAGTATTCCGATGCGGCATACGAAGCACTGAATAATTCTCTTGTTCGCCGAATTGGAACACTGAATTGCGGCCACGCCGCATTCCCGATTATTATGGGCGTCGATTCCCCGCAGTACACAGATGAGGAACTGGAAAAGTTCCGTCGGGATAACGAAAAGGGAATTGATTACAACGGGCGGCACTATACCGCGTATGAGGCCACACAGCAGCAGCGGAGACTGGAACGCACCATCCGGAAGCAGAAGAGGCGCATTCTTGTGGATGAATCTACCGGAGACATAGAAAAGCTCCGGCAGGATCAAATCAAGTATCAAGTTCTGAATCAGGAATACAAACGGTTTTCCGAGGCGGCGGGGCTGCGGTTACAGCATGAGCGTATGGAAATGTCCGGTTTCGGTGCAAAACAGGCCGATGATGCGGAGAAAGTTGCAGAAAACAATGAAAGAAACTTGCAATTTATTGAGAATGATGCTACAATCAAGGCAGAATCAACGTTGCCGAAAAAGATACAGGAAGCGGATACGCTGATTCCACACACTGTTAATGTTTCGCTGCCTAAGATTCAAGGGGTTGTCCCAAAGGGAACGACAGCGGTTGACGTGTACACAATGGCGGGTTCCGGGACGAGTACACCGATTCGCGACTTGCGGCGGCTGTATTCTACATATCCCAATTATGGGGACGCAAGCGGATGGAAAAAGAAATCCGGAACGGTATATGCCAAGCATTACCATTATGTGGTGCATTGGTATGAAAATACCAACGGCGTCCCGCCCGATGAAATAAAGCTGAAAGGGGCAAAGTAATATGCGCGTTCGATATATCGGCAAGAGCTTTGGCATCGATGGCTTGTCGAACGGGAAAGAATACGAAGTTCTTGCATATGATGAAGATTCTGGCGCACTTCAAATTGTTGATGACAGCGACGAAGACTATCTCTACGACCCGCACAACCCTCGCCCGATTGCAAACCCAAACCACCCCGGCGGAAGGTTTGAAATTGTCGAGGATGACGCGTCGGGAACCCTTAGAAAAGCAATATACGGATAAGCCGAGAGAGCTATGGAAACATGGCTCTCTTTTCTCGTGCGAAAGGCGCGAACGGGCATAAGATGTACTGTCCCTATGCAGTTAACCGGCATCTGGTTCAGCAGACAACGTATGAGTATAACGATGACAACTACCAAACACTTCAACAGACGATAGAACACAACACCGCCGAGTTTGTGGAGTGCAAAAAGGAATTATGCGGCGCATGGCACGATGGGAAGTGCCATTACAACCAAGTTGATTGAAGCAACTATTCGGGTTTTCCGAACGGTTGCTTTTTTTCATACCATTTTTGCCGTGGCAGGCGTAAAACAAGCCGACAGCAGGGGACGCAACCCCCATATAACAAAGCATAGCTGAGAAAGGAAGTATATGAAACGTGAGTTTTTGCAGAATTTCAAGGTAGGAGACCAGCCCCTGAGCAAAGAAATCATTGATTCCATTATGGCCGAGAATGGCCGGGATATCGAGGCGGCCAAGAAGCCCTTTGCCGACTATGATACAGTCAAATCTCAGCTGGAAGAAGCTCAGAAGACGATTAAGGGGTTTCAGGATCAGGGCGCGGACATTGATGCCGTGAGAAAATCGGCCAAGGAATGGGAGGAAAAATATAATACCGCCATTTCTGAAAGCAATCAGAAGATTGCGGACATGGCCTTTGACCACGCCCTGGAATCCGCCATTTCCGGCGCAAAGGGCAAGAACGCAAAGGCTATTCGTGCGCTTCTGGATGTAGACGCCTTGAAAGGCAGCAAGAATCAGGAAGCCGACATTAAGACTGCGCTGGAAGCCCTGAAAAAGGACAACAGCTATATGTTTGATGACGGGGGCAACCCTCCCCCTTATGCCGGTGGAACAGGAACGGGAAAAAATCAGCCCAACGGGGAACCGGCGAGCCTTGCCGGTGCACTCCGGGCAAAGTACAAACTGACATGAAAGGATGAAATTTAATTATGGCAATTACCCTTGCAGAAGCTAAAGTCGGCATGGCCGACAAAGTCGATCAGATGATCATTGACGAGTTCCGCCGCAGTTCTCTGCTACTGGACAGAATGGTGTTTGATAACTCCATTTCTCCCGGCACTGGCGGTTCTACCCTGACCTATGGATACATCCAGCTCAAGACCCCCTCTACCGCTGCTGTTCGTGCCATTAACAGCGAGTATACCGCCGGTGAGGCAAAGCGCGTGGAGAAGACCGCGAAAGCCGTCATCATGGGCGGCTCCTTCGAGGTCGACCGTGTTCTTCAGAACACCTCCGGGGCTGTGGATGAGCTGGCGTTCCAGGCACAGCAGAAAATCAAGGCAACCAGCAACTATTTCCACAACTTGGTCATCAACGGCACATCTGCCAGCACCGGTACCGGCTATGTGGTGAACACCTTTGACGGCCTGCGGAAGCTGCTGGACGGCACGTCCAACGCGCTGACCACGGATATTGATCTGTCGTCCTCCGCCAAGCTGGACAGCAACAGCAATGCTTTCATTGATCAACTCGACCAGCTGGTTCACACCATCGACGGAGAAACCACCATGCTGCTGATGAACAGCGCAATGCTGCTCAAGGTGCGTGCGGCTGCCCGCCGTGCGGGCTACTACGACCGCAAGAAGGACGATTTCGGTAGGGTTGTGGAAACCTTTGCGGACATTCCCCTGATGGATGCGGGCAAGTACTACAACGGCACCACCAGTGTGGACGTTATCAGCACCTCCGCCGCAACTTCTTCCGCAGACGGTACCACCAGCATTTACGCGGTGAGCATCGGCCTGGACGGCTTCCACGGCATTTCTCCCACCGGCAACAGCGTCATTTCCAGCTATATGCCCGACATGACCGCCCCCGGTGCTGTGAAGAAGGGCGAAGTTGAGCTTGTAGCCGGTGTCGTGCTGAAAAACACGCTGAAAGCCGCCTGCTTGAACGGCATTGTGATGTCCCCCAAGACCGGCTCTTGATGAAAGGAGTACCCCCAAATGATTGAGTATGATTTTTACAAGATGGTCTATGGGGGCAGCTCTATTTCTGAGGGCGACTGGAATTGGTACGCATCCCGCGCCGGTGATCAGCTTTCCAGATACAAGCGCATATACACGGTAAAGGCTTTGGACGAAAACTCCGAAGCCTTTGCTGTTTGCGCAATGGCGGAAGCTCTATACAGCTTTGACACAATCGCAAACGGCGAGGCGGTGCAGTCTGCGTCGATTGGCTCTGTTTCAACAAGCTACAGTACAGGCCAGATTGACAGCAGCCCCAAAGCACAGTCCAAGGATCTGTACCGCTGCGCCTGCCTGTATCTGGATATCTACCGGGGGTGACGGCTATGGTGAGAATTAAGCGCCGCACCAGCCCGGTGGATTACCGGCTGTGCACCCAGACCGTTACCATTTATCACAAGTCCGGTGATACCTATACCCACAAGATCGTCGAAGGTGGGGCGTTCCTGGATTTCAAGAAAACTCAGTCCGTGGACAAGACCGGAAGTAGTGAAGCAAATTCGTTTCTTCTTGTCGTTCCAGGGAGCGAACAGGCCGTTTTTGTTGGGGATAAGGTGTTGCTCGGCGAGGGAGCTGAAATAAGCACCCGCGAGGACTGGGCGGCTCTCATCCCGGTTAAGGTGCCGGGGCTTGTGGTTGTCAGCTATGCCGACCCCAAATATTGGAATGGGCAGATCGTCCATACGGAGGCGGGCGGATGAAAACACGGATAAAGGTTGACATGAAGCCCGTTGACACCATTCTCACAAGGCTTGGCGTGAATAAAACCGGCGATGTGCAGATGCAGCTTACCCGGATAGTGAACAAGCGGATAACGCGGTACATGCCGTTCCGAACCGGTGTGCTTTCCACGAAGCTTAAGTATATCTCAAGCCCGACAGAGATCACGGTTATGGCACCATACGCCCGGTATCAGTACTACGGCAAAGTCATGGTAAATGCCAAAACCGGGAAAGGCCCCGCTTTCATCCCTGGAGTTGGATACCGGTACAGAAAAGGAACTGCGCTGAGAGCAACCGATCGGGACTTGAACTATGACACCACCAAGAACCAGCAGGCGGGGCCGTTCTGGGACAGACGTATGATGGCGGCAGAGAAAGACCAAATTGCGCACGACCTACAGGCTTATATCAACAGGAGGAGCGGAATATGACGGCACTGGAAAAAATCAAGGACTTTCTCGGGCAGTACCCCGGCGCGGATATCTTCCGCGATTTCCATGTTGACTACACAGATCAGATTCCATTCAACGGCGGTGTTTTCCCCTCCGGGCTTGTGGAGGTTTCCAGAACACGGGATATCCTTGGGAACACAACCGTAATCAATCAGTACAATTTCGGGCTGTACTACGTGTTCGAGAAGTCCCCGGGGGATGATACCGGAGCATCTGAAAATGCGGGCTGGGTCATGGACTTTCAGGAGTGGGTGCAGAAAATGTCCGTTATGGGCAATGCCCCCACCTTTGGGGATGACCCGAGGGCGGAGAAAATCACAGCGCAGAACGGCGTTCTGTACGGTGCAGACGAAGAAGGAACGGCAATGTACATGGTACAGCTGTCCGTTCAATTCAAAAAACGATTTATGAGGTGAAATAATGGCAGATTTAGAGTTTAACACCGCACCCGGCCAGACCGTAGACCGTGAGCTGCTGATCGCGTACCTTAACACCGGAACGACCTCTGCTCCTGTGTGGTCGCCGCTTGGTAGCCGCGTCACGGATTCCAGCATGGAATACGACTGGCAGGAGGAGTCCAATAAGGATATCCTCGGTACTACCAGAACCACGATGAAGAAACCCATCATTACCCAGACCTTTGACCCGTGCGATCTGGACGCCGGAGACGCTGCGGTTCTGAAAATTTGGAACCTGGCTGTCAAGGAGCAGAACGTGTCAGCACTGACCAATCAGGATATGCTGATTGTGCATCTGTACGCCGGAACCAAGGACACGGCGGCCTTTGCAGAGCGCTACAGCGCCTGTATGGTCAAGCCGTCCAGTCTTGGCGGCGAGGGCGGCGGCTTTGTGGGAATGCCTATGGACGTTACATACGGCGGCACCCGCACAGTAGGCACTGCCGCGGTGAGCGCCGGAACCGTTACGTTCACGGCTGATACCTGATGCAAATACGGGGCGGTGAGTGCCGCCCCGAAATCTTTGGAGGGATTATGAAAGAACTGACACTGAATACCGGCGAAATCGAGTATAGGCTTAACGATAAATGCACGGTTCGTTTTAACCCGACAGACCCCGCCTTTGCCGATCGGATTTATACGGCGCTGGACGAGCTATCCAAAAAGCAGGAGCGCAAGGACATTGACGGCATGACCACCCGTGAAACGTTCGACTATCTTCGGAAACTGGACGCAGATATGCGGGGGACGATTGACGGATGCTTCGGTACTCCTGTCTGCGAGCCGTTGTTTGGCAGTACAAGCGTGTATGCCAGTGCGGACGGGATGCCCCTGTGGATGAATTTAATGCTTGCCATTATCGACGAGTTCGATGATGGAATTAAGCGGGAAAAGGCGTTCCACAGCGAAAAACTGGCGAAATATACAAAGAAGTACAGCCGATGATGTACGAACTTCCGACATCTGTCAACGTATGCGGAACAGATTATGATATTGAGACGGATTTTCGGGCGATTCTGGATATATTCGGCGTTCTGGAAGACCCGGATTTGACAGGCGATGAAAAGGGAATTGGGATGTTGGGAATCTTCTATAAGGGTTTCCGGGATATGCCCGTGGAGCATTTCAGCGATGCCGTTCAAAAATGCTACTGGTTTATCAACGGTGGCAGTGACGAAAGATGCAAAAGCGCCACGAAACTGATGGACTGGGAGAAGGACTTTCCGATTCTGATTGCCCCGGTAAACCGCATTGCCGGGACGGAAGTCCGCTCCATGCCGTATTTGCACTGGTGGACATTTCTTTCATATTACATGGAAATCGGGGATTGCTTCTTTGCACAGATCGTGCGGATACGGGATTTGAAGGCGAAAGGAAAACTGAAAGACAAAGCGGATAAGGACTTCTACCGGCGAAACAGGGACGCTGTGGATATAAAGACGCAGTATTCCAATACGGAGAACGATATTATTAAGGCGTGGACATAAAAACCGCCCTCTCCTGAGGGCGGTTAAATCCAGGCCTTATTTCAAAAATTGACCGTTTGCATCGCGGAATCCACCAAATGCAATTGAAAAAATATCAACGATCCAGCCAATACCAAAAACGCCACCTGTGAGTAAGTATAGTATGCCAGTTCCGGTTTTTCCAACGTAAAAACGGTGAATCCCTATTCCTCCGAGGAAAATGCAAAGGAGAAGTGCTGTAACCTTGCTCTTTTGACTTAAGACAGGCATAGAAGCGACATTTGCATTGTTGTTCTGGATAATGATTGTTGGTTGACTTGCTGGCTGCCTGATGCCCGAAAATCCGCAATATTGGCATGGCATTTCAGCGATCTCTTTTCCGCAATTCTGGCAAAACATGAATACCCCTCCTTAACAATTCCACGCCGCTATTTTCCACTTATGGGAAATAGCGTTGTGTTAACAATTTCATAATATCATACCCGTAATTAAAATGCAAGTAGGTGTTTATATGCAAAATCCTGACGGTTCGATTGTTTTTAGCACTGAGATCGATAATAAAAAAGCGCAAGCAGAGCTTGAAAAACTGGAAAAGAAGATTTCTGCACTGGAAAGCAAGGCAAGTCAAGCGGAAGCGAAGAAAATGCCGTTGGAAGAACAGGCGAATTCCTTGGGCGCGGCGCTGGATGATGCGAAGCAGAAACTTGAAGCATTAAAATCCAGCAGTGCATCTTCTGGGGCAATTAGTAACCAAGCGGAGACGGTCAATTCTTTGCAGTACCAGTGGGATCAAGTTAACAACAAGATAGACAAGTATAATCTCGATATAGAAAAAGCCAATGGCGATATTGGCATAGCAAAAGATCGGGCGGGGGAACTCGCCGCTGAACTCGCTACCGCTGGCCATAATTCCGAAAAGATGAACAACGGCGTCAAGAAAGCGGCGAAAAGCGCAAAGGGCTTTGCAAGCCGCCTGAAATCCGTCGTTACATCTGCACTTGTGTTCACGGTAATTACACAAGCACTTTCAAAATTCCGGGACTGGATTGGGAATGTAATCAAGGTCAGCCCGGAAGCAACGGCGGCTATTGCGAAGCTCAAGGGCGCTTTGCTTACGCTGGTGCAGCCGTTGGTGAACATCATCATTCCGGCGTTCACAAAGTTCGTAAATATCATTGCGGCGATAATCAGCAAAATCGCCAGCGTGTTTGCGGTGCTGACAGGCTCAACCGTGGAATCGTCCCGGGCGGCGGCAAAAGCACTGAATCAGCAGACCTCCGCGCTGAACGGCACGGGCGCAGCGGCAAAAGAAGCGAAAAAGCAGCTTCTCGGTTTCGATGAAATCAACCAGCTTACAGAAGACACATCTGGCGGCGGTGGTGGCGGCTCGGGTACGATTGCGCCTGATTTTTCAGCGCAAGAATTTGATAGCACATTCTTAGATACGATTTTAGAAAAGGTCGGCAAAATCGCGGCGGATGTTTGGGCAATCATAGAAGATGTCAGGAATTTTGTAACTGACTTTCTTTCCGGGGAATGGGGGGATGCAATAGATGATCTCGTTTCGTTCTGTGGGAACGTCAGGAATTTAATCGTAGATCTTCTTGAATTTGTGGATTACATAGTTGGGATGGGGATAGATTCGATCATCGAGAAATTTGGTTTGGCCGAAACTCCCATCGGGGATATGCTTGAATCCATAAAAGGGATGTTCCATGACGCGTCTGAGTTTATTATTGCACTGCTCAACGGTGATCTTGATGGTATGAAAGAATCTCTGGATTCGTTCTTCGAACATTACAAGAATTTCGGTTTGTCGCTGCTTGACTTTGCTAATCAAGGAATTAACAGCCTACTGGACTGGATTGATAAGGCGACCAATGGACGATTCAAAAATGAAATTGCAACGATCAGACAGTTCATTAACGGCCTGGTTGATTCCGTGAAGCAAATATTCGGCGGCCTAATTGATTTCATTTCCGGAATGTTCACAGGGAACTGGGAAAAGGCCTGGAATGGAATCATGAATATTTTTGCAGGGGCCTGGAATGGCGTTATCTCTATTCTGGAGGGCGCGGTTAACAAGATTATGGATGGGGTCAGAGCCGTTGTCAATGAAACAATCAGACTATTAAACCTTATCCCTGGTGTAAATATTTCCGTCAAGGGCGTGGATTGGGGTCGAGTTTCGTTTGGCGCGATAAAGGCGCCCCGCCTTGCTCAGGGCGCAGTTATTCCTCCAAACCGGGAGTTTATGGCCGTCCTCGGAGATCAGACGCACGGGACAAACATTGAAG
>ERZ772886.29-NODE-29-length-111430-cov-15.430581_pt1 | contig 111430 bp, 95 predicted proteins | sample MGYA00512128_ERZ772886 | MGnify/ENA primary metagenome ERZ772886 (study PRJEB29015, sample SAMEA2737698) | human gut metagenome | biome: human gut; feature: human-associated habitat; material: faeces | place: China | collected 2012 ... | reverse complement strand
GGCTTTTGACTTTATTATAACTTGGAGAGAAACACGCACGAGGCCGAATGCTTACGGACTACATGACCATTCTTGCATTAAGAAAGGCAATTTAATAATGAAACTGCCAAATCTCTAAAAACAACAATATCCATCCGTCTACAGTTTGGTAAATGGATGGATATTGCTTTTTTATTCTTAACCTCTGCCCAAAATAAATGCAAAGAAGCCTTATATTTAATTTTAACAGAAGAAACTTTCTATTTTTTCTGCATTAATCCTTTAAATGCCGTAGGATAAGGAGTTTCAAACTCCATCAACTCTTTTGTTACCGGATGATAGAAACATAACTTGAAGGCATGTAACGCCAATCGTCCTAAAGGATCACACTCACTGCCATAGCGCCGGTCACCAACAACAGGGTGACCTAAATCCAACATATGCACACGAATCTGATTCTTACGTCCTGTTTCCAAATCCAACTCCACCAATGAATATCCATTGGCCCGCTTTATTGTTTTATAATGAGTGACCGCAAACTTACCTTCCCCATTATCTACAGGACTGGAATAGACATACAATTTCCGGTCGGTCAACCAAGACTCTACAGTACCGTAATCTTTCTCCATATCACCAGAAACGATAGACACATAACGGCGGTCCGTCACAATATCATGCCAATTATCACGTAAAGTATTCTGGGTTTTTTCATCTTTGGCATACATCATCAACCCCGAAGTTTCACGGTCCAGACGATGTACTACAAATACGCGGTTGAAACGATGTGAACGTTTTACATACTCATTCAAAATATGTTGTGCAGTACGCTCCTTCTGATGTTCTGTGCTGACAGAAAGCAGTCCCTCCTTCTTTTCCACCACCAAGATATAAGCATCCTCGTATACCAGTTTCAGCATCGGATGTTTAAACTCACGATTATTCTTCACCTTGGATATCTGCACTTTCATACCTGGTTTCAATGCGAAATTATATTGGGTAGTAATCACATTATCTACCAAAATCACGCGGTTGGCAAGCAACGCCTTTACCTTGCTACGACTGATTCCCGCCATTTTCCGCATCAGAAAATCCATCAGCTCAGCGGGCTCCGTCACATTATATATAGTATATCGGGCAACACTTCTCGCCTTTGGCCTGCCGGAATCACTATTCTTACCTCTTGACATAATTCTATTTACTGTTTAAACAATTTATAATTGAACTATCCGGATTATCCTCTTTTTTCCAGCAACACCACATTTTCCACATGATGCGTATGAGGGAACATATCTACGGGTTGCACGGCCATCACCTTGTATTTGGCATCTAACAAAGACAAATCACGTGCCTGGGTGGCAGGATTACAGCTAACATACACAATCCGCTGAGGTTCAGCAAAAAGAATTGTATTAATCACATCATCGTGCATTCCGGCACGCGGAGGATCAGTGATAATAACATCAGGACGACCATGTTGGTTGATAAACTCCTGAGTGAGGATATCCTTCATGTCACCGGCATAAAATAAGGTATTGTCAATGCCATTAATTGCCGAATTCACTTTAGCATCTTCTATTGCTTCAGGCACATATTCGATACCAATCACTTTCTTTGCCTGGCGTGAAACAAAGTTGGCTATGGTTCCAGTCCCTGTATAAAGATCATACACCAATTCTTTACCGGTCAATCCGGCAAAATTACGGGCCACCTTATAAAGATTATACGCCTGTCCGGAATTAGTCTGATAAAATGATTTTGCTCCTATCTTGAAGCGCAACCCCTCCATTTCCTCGAAAATATGATCGTTGCCTTTGAACACCATTACCTCCAGATCGTTAATGGTATCATTGCATTTGTTATTGACTACATATAATAAGGAAGTAATCTGCGGAAAACGTTCTGCCACGAAAGCCAGCAGTTGCTTCATCAGATCCATTTCGCTCTCTTCCACAATCTTGCATTGCAGCAACACCATAAGCTCACCCGTACTCGAAGTACGGATCATCAAGTTGCGAAGCATTCCTTCTTGAGAACGCAGATTAAAGAAAGAATAATTGTGTTCGTATGCATAGTCACGAATCGCATTGCGTATCTGGTTGCTGATATCATCCTGTAACCAGCACTTTTCTATAGCCAGTACCTTGTCAAATGCACCGGGAATGTGGAAACCTACGGCGTTCATCTGATCGTACTTCACATCTTCCTTTACCTCTTCCTCTGTCAGCCAACGTTTGTTAGAAAACGTAAATTCCAACTTATTACGGTAAAACTCCGTTTTTTCCGACCCTATGATAGGTGAAATTTCCGGCAATTCGATCTTGCCGATACGGGTCAGATTATCCGTCACCTGCTTTTGCTTATACTTTATTTGTTCTGTATATGGCAGACACTGCCACTTACAACCACCACATATACCATAATGCTGGCAGAAGGGTACTGCACGCACAGGAGAATACTCATGGAATTTCACAGCCACAGCTTCTGCATAATGATTTTTCTTACGCTTCACTTGTAAATCCACCACATCACCGGGCACTACATAAGGCACAAATACTACCAGGTCATTCACTTTCGCCAAAGCTTTTCCTTCGGCAGCTACATCTGTTATGGTTATCTTCTCTAATAATGGAAGTTCTTTCTTCTTTCTAGCCACTTTTCTGAATAAGTTAATTTGGGGACAAATTTAAGCATTTTCCCTGAATATTGCCTCATAAATCGTAAGATATTAAAATTGCAAAGTAGAAATTGCAATTTCCACTATTTTTTTTCAGTAAAAGGTTTGGAGATAACTAAAATATGTATAGTTTTGCGATTACATTTTTTGAGCGAGTTAACTTTAAATACATTTATTATGGATAAAAAAAGAGTTTACACCTTTGGTAATGGACAAGCTGAAGGAAAAGCAGACATGAGAAATCTGCTTGGTGGAAAAGGCGCTAACCTGGCTGAAATGAATCTAATCGGTGTTCCCGTACCTCCGGGATTTACAATCACCACAGAAGTTTGTAGCGAATATTATGAGTTAGGTAAAGATAAAGTAGTAGAACTACTGAAAGCGGATGTTGAGAAAGCTATCGCCAACATCGAAAATCTGATGAATTCCAAGTTTGGAGATGTAGAGAACCCGTTACTGGTTTCTGTACGTTCGGGTGCCCGCGCTTCTATGCCGGGTATGATGGATACCATCCTTAATTTAGGTTTAAATGACGAAGTGGTGGAAGGCTTAAGCCGCAAGACCGGACGCCCCCGTTTCGCATGGGATTCTTACCGTCGTTTCGTACAAATGTATGGTGACGTGGTATTGGGTATGAAACCGGTGAACAAGGAAGACATCGATCCTTTCGAGGAAATTATCGAAAAAGTAAAGGAAGAAAAAGGTGTGAAGCTCGACAACGAATTGGAAGTGGAAGACCTTAAAGAACTGGTTAAACGCTTTAAAGTTGCTGTAAAAGAACAAACCGGACAAGATTTTCCGACCTGTGCATACGAACAACTTTGGGGTGCCATTTGTGCTGTATTCCGCAGTTGGATGAACGAACGCGCCATTCTTTACCGCAAAATGGAAGGTATTCCTGCCGAATGGGGTACTGCTGTAAGCGTACAAGCCATGGTATTCGGTAACATGGGTGATACTTCGGCTACTGGTGTTTGCTTCTCTCGTGACGCAGGTAACGGTGAGGATTTGTTTAATGGCGAATATTTGATCAACGCACAAGGTGAAGATGTTGTAGCCGGTATCCGTACTCCGCAACAAATCACAAAAATCGGTTCTCAGCGTTGGGCAGAACGTGCAGGTATTTCTGAAGAAGAACGCGTAGCCAAATATCCCTCTATGGAAGAAGCTATGCCGGAAATCTACAAAGAACTGGATGCCCTGCAAACCAAACTGGAAAACCACTATCGCGACATGCAGGATATGGAATTTACCGTACAGGAAGGTAAATTATGGTTCTTGCAGACCCGTAACGGTAAACGTACCGGAGCTGCTATGGTAAAAATCGCCATGGACTTGTTGCGCCAGGGAATGATTGATGAAAAAACAGCATTGGAGCGTTGCGAACCTAATAAATTAGACGAACTGCTTCACCCTGTGTTCGACAAGAAAGCGTTGAAAGAAGCGAAAGTTTTGACTCGTGGTTTGCCCGCTTCTCCGGGTGCCGCTACCGGTCAGATTGTGTTCTTCGCCGATGATGCTGCTAAATGGGCTGCCGATGGCAAAAAGGTGGTCATGGTACGTATCGAAACTTCGCCGGAAGACTTGGCAGGTATGGCCGTTGCCGAAGGTATCCTGACTGCACGTGGCGGTATGACATCTCACGCTGCGGTTGTGGCCCGTGGTATGGGTAAGTGCTGCGTATCGGGTGCTGGTGCTATCAATGTAGATTATAAGACACGTACCGTAGAAATTGAAGGTATTACTTTAAAAGAAGGTGACTTCATCTCTCTGAACGGTACTACCGGTGAAGTATATAAAGGTAAAGTGGAAACCAAAGCAGCCGAAGTTTCAGGCGATTTCGCTGCATTGATGGATCTTTGCAACAAATACACCAAGCTGAATGTCCGCACTAACGCTGATACTCCGCATGATGCGGAAGTGGCCCGCGCTTTTGGTGCTTCAGGTATCGGTCTTTGCCGTACGGAACACATGTTCTTTGATGCTGAAAAGATTGTCGCTATGCGTGAGATGATCCTGTCACCGGATGTAGAAGGACGTAGAAAAGCATTGGCTAAATTGCTCCCCTTCCAAAAAGCCGACTTCAAAGGTATCTTCAAGGCTATGGACGGATGTCCGGTAAATGTTCGTCTGCTCGATCCTCCTTTGCATGAGTTCGTTCCCCATGATGCAAAAGGTCAGGAAGAAATGGCTAAGGCAATGGGCGTAACCGTACAGGAAATCAAAAAACGTGTGGAAAGCCTGTGTGAACACAATCCGATGTTAGGTCACCGCGGCTGTCGTTTGGGTAACACCTATCCCGAAATCACAGAGATGCAGACTCAAGCGATTCTAGGTGCTGCAATTGAACTGAAGAAAGAAGGATATGATCCGCATCCCGAAATTATGGTTCCCTTGACCGGTATCCTGTATGAATTCGAAGCTCAGGAAAAGGTGATCCGTGATGCAGCAGCAGCATTATTTGAAAAAGAAGGTATGGAAATTCCGTTCAAGGTAGGTACCATGATTGAAATTCCGCGTGCTGCGCTGACAGCCAACCGCATTGCCAGCCGTGCAGAATACTTCTCATTCGGTACCAATGACTTGACCCAGATGACCTTCGGTTATTCCCGTGACGATATTGCTTCTTTCTTGCCGGTATATCTGGAAAAGAAGATTCTGAAAGTAGACCCGTTCCAAGTACTCGACCAAAATGGTGTGGGCCAGCTGATTGAAATGGCTGTAGATAAAGGCCGTTCAGTTCGTCCTGATTTGAAATGCGGTATCTGCGGTGAGCATGGTGGTGAGCCTTCATCAGTGAAATTCTGTCACAAAGTTGGTTTGAACTATGTGTCTTGTTCTCCGTTCCGCGTGCCTATTGCCAGACTGGCTGCGGCGCAGGCTGCTATTGAGGAAGCATAAGCAATATAGGATAATATTTGATTTAGGCTGTAACGAACTGTTTATCAGGCGTTACAGCCTAAGTTGTTTTTAGGCGGTTCGTGCATTTGTCCGCAAAAAATGAGCCAAATAAACGGTACTTGCATACACCACGCATACACTTTTGAACAGTGGCGCATACACCAACGCATACACCATTTAATAACTTATAAATCAATCTGATATGGCAACATTTAAAGTAGTCGTAAGAAAAAAGAGAGCTGACGGATTTTATCCAGTGTACATTCGTGTTGTCCACCGTTCAAGAATGGGTTATATTAAAACCGATAAACTCATTACGGACAAGCAAATCACCAAGAATGGCGAAATCAAGGATATTGTGGTCAATGAGTATTGTTCACGAGAAATCCTACGCTATAGCGATATGATAAATCGTAAGGATGTCTCAAATTATTCTGTTGCTGAACTAATTGAATTTCTTATCCATTCAGATGAAGAAATATGTTTTAGTGACTATGCAACAAAGTTCATTAACCGTATGGCCTCTGAAGGACATGAACGTAATGCTAAGAACTATCGTCTGGCTGTAAACCACCTCGAAAGATATTTGGGAACAACCAGAGTGATGTTTACCCACTTGTCATCTTCTGTTTTGACAAGATGGATTAATAGTCTTTCGTTGACGAACAGGGCGAAAGAAATGTACCCAACCTGTTTAAGACAGATATTCAAAAGAGCACTTATCGAACTTAATGATGAAGAGCGTGGTGTTGTACGAATCAAATACAATCCTTGGTTAAAGGTTTCCATTCCAAAATCTGACAGTACGGTCCAAAGAGCTATCAGTGCAGAAGCATGCAGGGAGTTCTTTAATCGTCCCCTACCGGAAACCAAGATGATTTCATCTCTTCCGGAACTGGGCAGAGACGTGGCACTCCTATCCTTGTGTCTGGGTGGAATAAACACTGTAGATATATTTGAGCTTAAAAAAGAAAACTACAAGGATGGTATTATCGGATATAAAAGAGCTAAGACAAAGCACAGCCGGAAAGACGAAGCCTATATTGAAATGCGTGTGGAACCGTTCATTCAGGCCACATTTGACAAGTATCTTTCAGACGACGATGACGAATATCTTTTCAAATTCCATAAACGTTACAGCAACCCGGACAGTTTCAATGCCAATGTAAACATTGGAATCAGAAAGATATGTGCAGATATGGGAATGAAGAAGGAGGATTACTACTGTTATTATACTTTCCGTCATACATGGGCTACAATTGCCCAGAATGACTGTGATGCCAACCTGTATGAGGTTGCTTTTGGTATGAACCACAGTCATGGACTGAATATAACAAGAGGCTATGTCAAGATAGATTTTACTCCAGCCTGGGAACTCAATGCCAAAGTGATTGACTTCATTTTCTTCAGCAGCAAGAAGAGCAAGCAAGGCAAGGCACGTGACTTCGAGACACCGGCAGACAAGATGTTCCGTATCACCAAAAAGATGATGATCTATGGCCGTGCATATTTCAAAGGTGACGTTATCGGTGAAATAACAGATATTGGCTTCAGTAATGTGGACCAGGTTATCGACAGACTGGTTGAACTGTTACCCAAGGATATCCCTACCGGATGCATGGTTCAGTTCCGTCTTATGAACTGTGATTCCAAAAAGGAAGTTGTATATGAAAGAAGCAAAGGGAAAGGATTCATGTAATCGGCAAACAGGAACAAACCATTAACGCAAAGGGAGGATTCTACTTATCTTTATCAGAACCGTACCATTTCTCATATTGGTGCGGTTCCTTTCTATTTGTCCGGTTGATTCCAGGGCAATACTTCACGGCCTATAAGTATGGCAAAGACAAGTACGATAAGCTTCCATATAAGGATGAAAGTTTTCTTGACCAACCAGACTGCAAGACGTATGGCAATCCTCAAAAGCCAGAATACCAGCTTCAGGAGCAACATACCGATAATAAATACCGGCAACAGATATATAATCAACAACAATTCAAACATAACGTGTAATATTTAGTGATATATAATAGCTTGTTTATTATATAAATATACTAAAAATCAATGAGATACAGAAATTTACACAACACTATTTTCTTGTTATTCGAGTAGATTTTCTACTGACTATCAGTGTAATATCACCATGATAACAAGGTATCTCTAGACTCTGATTATAGGGGTTATTCTACCTGAATGTTTCTGCAATACAGTTCAGATAAAATAAGATTTCCCGATAGCCATTTCATCAGCTGAATCAGCTACATGATTATATTTTCCCTTTTATTGGGATTCCAATAACTTAGATAATCAGGTTATTTTTACCTTACTATGATGATATTGGGGTTATATAAGTTATAGGTCTTATGAGAGAGATAACTATTTATCCTGTATAACTACATCTTGTGTGTTTTTGAAACTTTGGTTTATCCAACCATAGATAACGGAATTTTGTTTACTGATTACTGCGATTTGTATGGTTCTATGATTGAATAATGCTTGTAGCATCTATTTCAGAACACACTGATATTGGCTTGATAGATTATAGGACTCTATACAACAATATTCCGCTATATGGATATTCCAAGATAACAAGATGCTACAGCACATGGTAAGCCGGAATATGCCTCCAAAGAATTGTGTTGTTGATTTCGGTTTGCAACGGCTTTCTCCGGTAAATTTGGGTGTAATAATCATTCCCGGAAGGCATCGTTCTGCTGTGCAGAGTTTTCCAAGCAAGTTGTACTTTTGTGGCCACAAAACTCCGTTTCGTACTCACAAAAGTAACTTGCCGAATGCTGGCGCATCGGAGCGGCTGGCCGCTGTTTCGCATGGCGAAAGATGGTCCGGGAAACCTAACCACCAATGTATCCAAGTATGAAGAATCAGAGAACCAAGTACATCAAGGTCAGAATGACACCGGAGGAAGTACAACAGTTTAAAGAGAAATCTGCCTCCTATTCATCCGTGAGCCATTATATACGCTCAGCACTGGCAGAGTATTCAAATATAGGAACCAAAAGACAGCTCGAACTGATGAATGATCTCGGTCTGTTTTACCGTAAATATCAGAATGAACTTTCCTGGGCAGGAGGAAACCTTAATCAGTCGGTTAAACGTGCCAATGAACTTGCGGTAGCCGGATTACTCTCACCCAGCTATATTCAGGAAGTTCTGTTACCTGTTATCCTTGAAACTCAGGAAACATTGAACAGAATAAAGAAAGACCTTGATTCTCTGACACAGAAAGCTGTCAGAATCTGAATTGCAGACTACACGATATTCAATCATTTCAGATATTATTATTGCGTAACCGTAGATTAATGAGTTTGAGGTATTTCGGTTACTCAGTCACATAAACCATGATAATTAGAATTCAATATGATAGCAACCATATTACCGGGAAGCACTAACTTCCATGCTGTCGGTTACAATGAACATAAAGTCTCGAAAGGTGTTGCACGGCTTATCGAGATTCAGAATTTCGGTTCACTCGGAACATTTCACAAACCTACCCCGAGTGAGCTGGTCGGTTATCTCCAGAAGTACAGTTCACAGAACAGCAGAATCAGGAAACCACAGTTTCATGTGGCCATATCATGCAAGGGACACGAAATGTCGGAAGATGAGTTGCTGGATTTTGCACACCAGTATCTCAAGGAAATGGGATACGGAGAATCCGGTCAGCCGTTGCTTGTTTACTCCCATTATGACACGGAGAATACCCATCTTCATATCATCACTTCGAGAGTGGCTCCTGATGGAAGAAAGATTCAGCACAGCCATGAGCGCAGACGTTCCCAGGAAGTCATAGACCGTATTCTTGGAAATGACAGGAAAAAGAAAACAGAAGATGATATTGATGCTGCCAAACAGTATACATTCTCTTCCTTTGCCCAGTTTAAGGCAATCATGGTTTCCATAGGATATGAGGTCTATCAGAAAGATAAGAATGTATTCATCAAGCATGGTGGAAAGGTTCAGAAGGAAATCCCTTTTTCTGAAATAGAAAGTCTTCTCAAGAGCGGTTATCGGGAAAGGGTTCGTTGCCGTCAGCTTAGAAGCATATTAAAGAAATACCGTGATGTAAGTTCCAACAAGGAGGAACTGCAGAAGGAACTGAAAACGAAGTTCGGTATTGACATTGTGTTCTTCGGCAAGAAGGATGCTCCATACGGATACATGCTTGTTGATCATGCAAACAAGACCGTCATTCATGGTGCAAGAGTACTGGCTGTAGAGGAACTTCTGGACTTCACTACTCCTGAAGAGCGGTTCAATCGGATTGAGGATTATATTGACCGATTACTGACACTTAATCCTAAAATTACCCAGAGTGAAATATACAGTAAAATCAGGAAACAGCGTGCCTATATCAAAAAAGGTATCATTTATTTTGATGGCCAAAGCCGCCCGTTAAAACCTTTTATGACAGAAGCAATTGACCGTAATAATCGTATAGCCATGGTAGAAATGTTCAATCCGGTTACTGAGTCTGAACGGGATTTGCTTTGTAAAATTTTTAAGGTTTCCCGGACAGATCTGGTAGATATATCTCCGGAAAGAACACACTACTACACAGATGCTGTAAACCATCTGCATGAGATATTCGATGATGAAACTGTTTTCTCTGTCAGAAGCCAACTTCATGAAGAGGGCTTTATTGTCCGTCAGGATGAAGATGTAACTTACGCCATCAATTTCAAGCAACACATCATTATAAATCTTACTGAAGAAAACTTCAATCTTGACCGGCTAAGAAAACCAATGACACAGTCTGTCAAGCAATTGGATAAACACAAGCGTCTGCAAAACAAGAAGTCCAACGCATTTCTCTCAGGCAAAGGTAAATTGCGTGATTTTGGCGGTGGAAGCCACAGCGAGAAACGTGAGTGGGAGGTTGGACAAAAAGAGAACTATAATGATATTGACAATGACAATTATCCTATGAAGAGATAATGTTTCTTTTACTCTTCCTCTACAATTATTGTTTTATGAGAATATATCTTATGAGTTAATACAAGTCTCTTCTATAGACAAGACTTGTATTAACTCTATTGGCACTAGAATTAATTAACTCACAAATCATTTACATCCTCGTAAAGTTTGACAAGATGTCTAATAGACATATCAATTAATGGCTCGTACATAAAACTATTAATATGAATACACTCAGGAGTCATCATATTAACACGCTCAAGTATTTTTAATACTGTATTTTCTGGTAATCTGTTACGCATTTTATCTATCCATTTGGTCGTCTGATTCTCTCCTGACTGTAATGATTCTTCAGTCTCTCCTAATGATAAAAGTTCACGTCTCATATAAGTCTCTGCTTTAAGACGAATTGCAATAGATAATACAATTTTATCTTCTATTTGGAGTTCTTCTGGTTTTTCTTTATTGACGATTTTTCGAGCTTCATCATAAATTATATCTATAATCTTTGTTCCGGTTGTAATATAATTATATTTTTTATTCTTTATATGTTTGCGAATAATATTATCAATGTCAATATCAGTAAGATTATTAGTTCGATCTAATAAATGAAGACAATTGGTTAGCGTCATAAAATCATTGTTTTCTTTTCCATTACCATCATCATAATCACTACCTTCTGTATATTCCACTATATTGCGAACAAACGGTATCATACTAATAAAATTGCAAGTATTAGTATGTTTTATTTCATTATCAAGGGGTGTTCTCATTATATATGGACCCCTATGTAATGATATATTACCTTCTTTTTCTTTTGTTGCCATAAAGAATTTCTTTATACGAAGTCTTTGAGTAGCATTTCTGTAAAAGTCAAAATTATGAGTCAGAAGTATTATTCTAAATTTATCATTACAACTGTTAGATATATCGTTAATATATTCAATTATAGCAAATTTATTTTGATAATCAAAAGAGTCTGATATATCATCCAATACTATTAAAGATTCTTCATCTTTCTCTTTTCGTGCTTCAATTTCAAAAATCATTTGTAATATGAAAAAAGCTCTCATTTCTCCTTTAGAAAGAATCTTCAATATTTCATCCCTTGATTGTTTAATATCTTCACCAGTTTGTTTCTTATATACAAAAGATAATTTAGGAGTCTCTTGTTTCAAAATAATATCTTCTTGATTATCTATTCTAGCCTTAAATGGAACATAAAAACGAGCATTGAATAAATCTACAATATTTTTCCATTTTTCATGTTCTTGACGAGCCTCATGTATGATATTCATTAAATCTTCTTTATTTGATGAATATTGTTTATACAAATCTTCCAAGACCCTTCTAGTTTCCACATCCGAAAAATAGCCAAGAAGTACTTTCTTTTTAAAAACTTCATATTCTTGTAATTCTCCAAGAATAGTCATATTGTCTTTTATACATTCTTTAAATGCACGAAGTTCTGCATTAGAGTCAAGTTTCTCTAGTATTTTAGTAAAAGTAGCTTGTAATTTTTCATCGCTTTCTACTGTTTTTATCTCTTCTAATATTCTTTCATTTAGCTGCGAAAAAGACTCAATATTACTATTATCTTTAAGTTGTAACTTATGATTCACTTTAAAGAAAGAGCCATCTTTTAATCCATTACTAAGAGTTTTTGCTTGATATGTTCCGAAAGTAGTCTTACCATCTGTTGATATATGAAAGAATTGGGATTTAGTTAACAATTCATTATAACGTTGTACAAACAGATTCAAGGATGTCATATTTTTCTCTATAAAATCCTTCACAGCACCTTTTTTATCGAAGATATCATTGAACTTTATTTGATACAAAGGATAATCCGCATTATTTATTTTATCCCATAATATATCAAGGATGTCATATATACTAGAATTCTCTTTTTCAGCAAACACACTCACCAATTCTGTTTCACAATCTGTACTTTGAGATATCTTTTTATATTGCTTGATAAAATTATTTTTTGCCCCACTAATTATTTTTATTATGGTATCGTATCTCTTCTTCAAGTCTGTACTAGCCAAAAAAGTAGTTACACTTTGTGCAGCGTCAAATGTCATATCATCAGGATTAGCAACAAATATATTTTCAGGTTTTAAAACAGCCCCAGATTCTAAAGTTACATTTGATTTTACAGGTAAATCCTTGTGCAATCTATCACAAATAGTTTCTTCCAATCCTTTTCTTTTATTACTTTCCGCACGTTGACTAAGTATTTGTAAAGTTTTAGCAAATGATGTTTTCATTGTACCGTTTGGTGCATATATCATTACTGTATTACATGTCTTAAAATCTATTGTTTCTTTAAATTTTGATATACCAAAACAGTTTTCAAAGTCAAAATTTAGCTGTTTCATTTTTTTGTATTTCTAAGTTAATAAATATATCTATGGTAAAGACTATTCTTTTGTCTTATAATTATATAGCCAAAGTTATAAAATATATTAATAGATTAATATTCTATTTCCATATTAATCACAATTGGACTTTAAATTGTAACTTTTTAAGTCTTAAAAGTCCAAATCCCTCAATAATTATAAACACAGTATTCCGGTTTATCAAACCCAAATCACAATTGTGTTGCACATTTCTTACCTGAGAATCTTGGTTTATACATTTGTCACAAAATAAATCAATACCTGAAATGATACAGACTCCGGTTATAGTGACATTCGCCAATCAGAAGGGAGGCGTTGGAAAGACTACACTTTGCGTCACCTTTGCCAACTATCTGGTGACAAAGGGTGTGAGAGTTGTGGTAATAGACTGCGACTTCCAGCACTCCATCATGAAATGCCGTAAGGCTGACATCAGAAAATACGGTGAGCAAGAAATGCCATACGAGGTATGGGCATACGAAGCAAACGACAAGGCGATGATGACTTCCCTTATGGAGAAGCTGCACAACGATCCTGAAATTGACGTTGTACTTATGGATTCTCCAGGCAGTCTGAAAGCGGAAGGACTGATACCCATGTTCGTCAACTCGGATATCATTATTGTTCCATTTCATTATGACCTGGTAACAGTTCCGTCCACGGCCAGTTTCCTCATGTTTGTTGACCGGCTGAAAAAGGCTGTCGGTGAAAGGATGAAAGCCAGACTCTTCATCATTCCCAATCTGAATGACGGAAGAATCGGCAAGCGTTCCGAACTGCTTATCTGGGACAATGCAAGGGATACCTTCTCCAACTATGGATATGTCACTGCGAAGATTCCCAAACGTGCGGATATGGAACGGTTCAGCACCATGGCGGCACTGGATATGCAGGCTGCTATCGTTACACCGGTCTTTGACAAGGTCTATCAGAGTATCTTCGATACACTTCAACCGATAAGGGAAAAAGAACTCAAAGGCATACAGCTGACGGAAAATCTTAATCCTAAACCTAAGAAGAAAAAGAAGGCACAGCCGTCTGATGAAGCTTCACAGGACAGCAACGAAAATCAGAATAAAGAACCAGAATAATCAGTAAACTTCAATAACCATAGCACTATGAGTAAGGATATACCGGAAATAGATGACCTGACAAGAGGCATCAATGATTCAGAACTTATATTGACGCAAGATACCGCAGGAACGCAGGTTGAGCAAAAAGAAAATAATAATGAAGCACAGGAAAAGAATACTGCTGTTTCCCTTTCGGATACAGGATGCTGGGATGACTTCATGGAATACCTGCAATCGGACGATTCCAAAACGGACAAAACAGAAAGGCTCGTCTGCAAACTCGACCGTGACCTTGCGGATTCACTGGATGACTGCAATATACATGGCAGATGCCGCTCTGACCTGGTGAATGCCATCGTAAGGGCATTCTTCAAGTCCTACCTGCCACGTCTGTCAGAATACAGAAGGGAAAAGAAATCTTTGTTTAACAGTTATAATCTGTAGGATATGAAAAAGACAGACTGGACTGACAGGATGCTGGCCGCTCTTGTCGAGCTGTATCCGGTAGAGACCACAGCCTATACAGCTGCCGTTCTCAATCTGAGCGAATCGACCGTCAAACTGAAAGCCCGTGAACTTGGACTTGTAAAAATGGCCAAATCCAGATGGATGGAACGTGCCGACTATATCAGGAACCACTTTCAGGAGTGTTCCTTCTCTGAGATAGGGAAAGCTCTCGGCATTACCAGGATGAGTGTCGGACGCATAGCCGCTACAATCGGACTGAAACGCAGCAGTGAAGAAAAGCACCTGATTTCCTCACGTATCCGTACCCAGATGGTAAAGAGGGAAAGACGGCGTATCGTCTTCGGACTGGAACCTGTAACCGGTATCCGTGTCATTTCAAACAGAGCAAAGGTAAGGGTGCGCTCAAACATGAAGTCAAACGGATACATCATCAGTGAGGAACACAACGTGATTTATTATACCGGCACTACGGAACGCAGGGAACGTCTGGAAAGCCGGGGTATCAGACTGGGACTGCATATCCTTCCGCTTCCGGAGGACAGTTCCGTTCTTTCATCCAACATCATATTACAACAGCCATGCAGTACGGACAGATAGTATTCCTTCTCTTCGTGGCAATGGTATTCTACTATGCGGCAATGATTTTCATGGACTTCCAGAGGGCAAAGGCCGCACAGAATGCCGAGCAGGACAGCCAAAAAGAAGAGGACATTGACATATCGGAAGAGGCACGAAACTTCAGGCCGATAAGGATAAACCGGGATGAGCCTGAATCAAAAGAAGAAAGCTCAGAACAGAATAATACTGAGAATCCCGAATCAAATAATGAAAGCAATAATTCTGGCGGTACAGAGAAATCTGCATCCCAATCAGAATCTTCCAGACACGCTTACCGGGAGGCCATCATGACTGACGGCATTCTGGTTGAGAATATAATTCAGGAAATAAACCGGCTGGCAGAGACCGGTACCAGTGACCTCGGTGCCGTTATCTTCAGCTGTGAGAATGCCTGATATATATACCGTTCCTTTAGTGACATCTGTTTCTTTGGCGATGAAATCCTTTAACATTATTCAGAAATGCAGTTAATAAAGAAAAATGCCCGGAATCTTACGGAGCGTTTCATCGGTTCAAGTTTTGCACAGAAGAGTGTGATGGCGGCCATTGCACTCGTTATTTCCACATCAAACGTAATGGCAGGAAGCAAGGGTGCCGCAGGTTTTACCAAGGCCACACAGGAAGTCAGTTCCTACCAGACTCCGGTATCGAACCTGATGAAAGCCATTGCTGCCGTTATCGTTCTGGTCGGTGCCTTCAACGTCTATTTCAAGATGCAGAACGGAGACCAGGACGTGAAGAAGACCATCATGCTTACCATCGGAGGCTGTATCGCATTCATCGCACTCTCGGAAGCTCTCCCGCTGTTCTTCCAGTAATCCTTTCCCGGCATGACAATGAATCAGGAAGGATACCCTGTGTTCAAGGGATTGCAGAAACCGCTGGAGTTTATGGGCATACGTGGCCGTTTCCTCACTCTGGCAGCGGCAGCCATAGGCGTATCATTCGTAGGCTTCATCGGCTTCTCAATCGCTTTGGGAAAGGTTGCAGGATTCATAGCCATGATGGTCATGGCACTGGTGGGACTGATAACCATCTACATCAAGCAGCGTGGAGGACTACACAACAAGAAAAGGGCAAGAGGTATCTATATCTACAGAAGCCTGAGAAAAGAACAGTAAATCACTTTATACAGTATGGCACACAAAAGGAAAAGAATTTTTGACGGACTCTATGCGCAGCTGGAGGAGACGGACGGCAATGTCGTGCTGTTCTCGGCCAGAGGCGAGCCGTCCGTTATCTTTGAGATAACCAATCCGGTCCAGCAGCTCTGTACGGATGCGCAGCAGTACATGCTGTTTCATGACGTGCTATCCAATATCCTTCAGACTATCGGTGAGGGATATGCACTGCAGAAGCAGGATATTCTGTGCAGACAGGCATATCACCATGACGTGCCGGATGATGCGGAGTTCCTGACAAGGAGCTATTTCAGATACTTCGAGGGAAGGGAATTTACAGAGATACGGACTTTTCTTATCCTCACTCAGGAGGCTCAGAGAAGCCAGTTCATCCAGTATGACCCGAAGAGATGGCTCGATTTCCATGCCAAGGTATCAAAAACGGATGATATTCTGACGGAGAAGCATATCCGGCACAGAAAGCTCGGCAAGGAGGAAGTCAGCGAGTACTGCCACCGTTTCATGGCATTCCAGTTCCGGCACGGACCGTTCTCGATGACCAACTTCAAGGCTTCGGACGAATATCTCAGGACAGGTGACCGTATCATCCGTTCCTATCCGCTGGTGGACATTGACGAGATAAACCTGCCTTCCATGGTAAAGCCGTACACGCAGATGAACATCAACGGTTACGGTATCGCAACCGACCTGCTTTCTTTTCTTACCGGCGTCCCCTACTCAGACTGTGTAGTGTTCAACCAGGTCATTCAAATACCGGGACAGAGGAAGCTGCTGCGCAAGCTTCAGGCCAAGGCGAAGCGTCACGGTTCCATGCCGGACCCGAGCAACCGTATTGCCAGGGCCGATATTGAGGAAGTGCTGGACAGGCTGGCCGTTGACAGTACCATGCTTGTGTACTGTAACTTCAACATTCTGGTGAGCTGTCCGCCTGACAAGGTTACTCCGGTAACTTCCTTTCTGGAGACAAAACTGTACGAGTGCGGCATCATGCCGTCAAGAACGGCCTACAACCAGCTGGAGCTTTTCATGGACTGTTTTCCCGGTAACGGATATGCCTTCAACCCGGACTATGACCTGTTCCTGACGCTTTCGGATGCAGCCCTGTGCTTTTTCTTCAAGGAGCATCTGAAGGAGTCTGAGGATACACCGCTGACCACATACTACACCGACCGTCAGGGACTGCCTGTCTGTATCGACATTACCGGCAAGGAAGGCAAAAGGAAGATGACGGACAATGCCAACTTCTTCTGTATCGGTCCTTCAGGTTCCGGCAAGTCCTTCCACATGAACAGTGTAGTACGCCAGCTTCTGGAACAGAATACGGATGTGGTCATGGTGGATACGGGTGATTCCTACGAAGGTATATGCAGATATTACAAGGGTACATACATAGCCTACTCGAAGGAGAAGCCCATTTCCATGAATCCGTTCAAGGTCACGAAGGAGGAATATGAACTTAACTTCGGTGAGAAGAAGAACTTCCTCAAATCGCTGATATTCCTGATATTCAAGGGTAACGCATTTCCAACAAAGATTGAGGACATGCTGATAAACCAGACCATCGTGGAATACTATGAGGCCTATTTCAATCCGTTTGAAGGGTTCAGCGACAGTGAGCGTGAGGCTTTGAGGCAGAAACTGCTGGTCGCCGCCAAGATGGAGGATGACTATGAACAGTACACGCACAGCATGGAGGACATCGACAGGCAGATAAATACGGAAGAGGTTCAGGAGAAGGCTGAAAGCCGTGCCCTGCTGCTGCCTTCCGAAGTACGCCGTCTGAAACTGATACGACAGTGCCGCTCATTGACTGCTCTGATTAATGATGAAGCGGCCACAGAATCGGAAAAGGAACGTGCACTTGCCATCATAGAAAAATATAAGAGGGAACTTTATAACAATTCCATGCTGATTAAGATAGACAGGCAGATTGACCACATTGAGGAACAGAAGCGCAGGCTGAAGGTTCAGGAACTATCGTTCAATTCCTATTATGAGTTTGCCCTGGAGCGCATTCCGCAGATTACACAGCTGGAGAAGATAAGTTTCAATATACATGACTTTGCGGCTATTCTGAAACAGTTCTACCGTGGCGGCGAGCTGGAGATGACGCTGAACTCCGACCTGGACATTAACCTGTTTGACGAGCGTTTCATTGTATTCGAGATTGACAAGATAAAGGATGATCCGGTGCTTTTCCCGATTGTGGTGCTGATTATCATGGACGTGTTCCTGCAGAAGATGCGTATCAAGAAGGGACGGAAGGCTCTTATCATCGAAGAGGCATGGAAGGCAATCGCTTCACCTACCATGGCGGAATATATAAAGTATTTGTATAAGACCGTCCGGAAGTTCCACGGAATAGCCGGTGTGGTCACACAGGAGCTTAATGACGTGATTGATTCTCCTATCGTGAAGGAGGCCATCATCAACAACTCTGACGTGAAGATTCTGCTTGACCAGACCAAGTTCAAGGACAGGTATGAGGATATTGCAGCCATTCTGGGACTCACAGACATACAGCGTCAGCAGATTTTCACCATCAATGCGTTGAACAACCATGAGGGAAGAAGCTACTTCAAGGAGGTGTGGATTTGCCGGGGACAGCACTCGGATGTGTACGGCGTGGAGGAAGCACCGGAATGTTACTGGGCATATACTACAGAACGTACCGAGAAGGAGGCACTGAAGATTTATCTTGCCCGGTACGGTACGCTGCAGGAGGCCATCACCCGTATTGAGGAAGACCGCAAGGCGGATGGAGGGCTTCTGTATCTGGAGTTTGCAAGAAAAGTCAACCAACATCAAAAAGTTATGTCACTATGGTAAGAACAGTATTAAGAATCATATCGGTTATAATGCTTTCTGCATTTGTCTGTATTAATGCACATGCTGCCTGGAGAATCGTATTCGACCGCAACTGTCTGAAGATTGTCATGGCCAATACCGCTTCACAGAAACTTATCGAGGAACAGCACAACCAGCGTGTGGATACCATCGCCGCCAAGAAACAGAAAGTGGAACTCTATACGGTGAGTATGGCTACCATGAAGGAACTATACAAGCTGAGCATGGAGAACATATCCGGTTTCGGAACTGAAAGTCTTTATTATAAGGAAATAGGCTTGTGTGCTCTGGATATTCTGCGAAATGTTCCGGTACTTGTCAGTACGGTAAACAAGGCTAAATTTTCAAACAAGCTGCTCTGTCTGAACGAACTCGGCAATCTTGTAGCGGAAACCCAGCAGCTGGTCGGCAACTTCGTCAATATCGTGAACAATGCCAGGATTCCCAATCCGTTGCAGGGACAGGCCACTGCCGAGAAAAAGAATGACGGCTACAATCTGCTTGACAGGTATGAAAGGCTGACACTGGCCAACAGCATCTATACTGACCTGAACAGGATACGCTACAAGGTGGAAGGGATGGTTCTGATGGCACAATATGCCACTGCAAACGACCTCTTCTTTGCCATAGATCCTGAAGGATGGGCAAATGTGATGACCATGAAGAATCATGTGGGAAATCTTGTACAGGACTGGAACGGCCTGGTTGCTTCAAATTATTAACCTTTCATATATCTCTGTCATGAAACTCAGGAATATAAGTATCATATCAGCCGGTATTATAATGCTGTTGATGCCTGTAAAGGCGTCCGCTTTCATCATACCCAAAGACCTGCCGACCATCGAAGCACTCATTGCCCTGCACAAGGCCATAAAGAAGGACGAGGACAAGGCACTGACAAGGGTGGCCACAAGCTATGGCGAGCAGTCGCTCATTGAGAAGGGTGCGGAAAAGTTCAATGATGTCAGGACCACTCTGGATACAAGGCTGAACAATGCCTATTCGTATCTGGTACTGGCCGGTGCCATTTCTTCAACGGCCAACTCACTGTATCAGCTGGTAACGGAATACAAGGACTTTACCGGTAATACTTTCAGTCATGTATCAAAGAAGCCTTTCGTAGCCTGGTATTATGCCGATGCCAACGTGGCAATATCAAGGGAGATACAACACTGCTACAGACTGTATGCATCCGTAGCCGCTTCGGGTATAAACCTGATGAAGGCTTCCATGGATGAGAAACTGAATCTGGTAATGACACTGAAGGCTTCCATCGACAGGGCAAGGTACATAATAGACAATGCCAACCTGTATTGTTTCCTTGTCACGGACTGCGGATGGAAGCCGGACTATATCTGGGAGATACTGAACTCCAATGTGAAGAATGAGATAGCTGAGCGTGTAATCAACAAATGGAATCAGGGATATGCAGGTTAGAAGAATATTTACAATAATCATGTGTCTGGCTGTATCATGTATCATATTTACATCCAATGCCCAAAGCATAGTCAGTGACAGTGAAAAGCAGAAGCAGTGGAAGTCAATGGAAAACGGTCCGTGGGATTTTGCTCCGGACTGGTATTACTTTTTCCTGCATAAGAAATACTCAGGTGCGGAAATGTACTGGAAATGGGACTGGTTCAACTCCGGATTCCGTGTCCGTTTCAAGGAACCAAAGTCTGATGTAAAACGTATCATGCCGGTGCGTGTGACTGCCGAAGAGACGCAGAGGCAGAAAATCAAGAAAGTGGAGAGTGAGCGCAAATATATCGAGGAACTGTATAAGGAAGAACTGGCAAGGGAGGCTGACAGGAACGTTGATCTGATGTATGCCACCTACAAGGACGAATTCAACCGTATGCAGGACTGTATCACGGACGGACTGCTCTACTGTATGCAGAAGAGTGACGGCAAGCTCCGCTATCAGGTGGACGAGCTGAGCCGTCAGAACGAAATACTCTGTGCGGATATAGCCTATATACACAAAACCGGTGTCGGCTATGGACTGGAGAACGCCAAGCGGCAGAAGGCATACGAGGAAGCCAAATCCAGGATGGCAGAACTGGTCAACAGGACTGCACACCTTTGTGCCGTTGCCGCTACGCATTATTGAAAAACAAGTAAAAACAAACAACATTTTAAGATATGGATTTATTGTTTATTCCGCTGACAATAGGACTTCCGGCCATTGACGAAAGTCTGGAAAAGCTGCTGACGGCCATGGAGACATTTCCCAATGTGGCCGTTCTCGGTGATGCCGTTTCAATGGCAAAGGCTCTCGGTCTGTGCCTGGCCCTGTGTGTCGGTTCATACGAATGCTGGATGATGATGCTCGGAAGGCGTGGTATGGATGTCATGAAGCTGTTGCGCATCATCGGCATTTCCCTATGTATTTCATCCTCTTCATGGATATGCTCGGCTCTGCAGGTTCCGGGAAAGAGTCTGGAGTCCGCTACATGGGCTATGGCAAAGGCAAAGAACAAGGAAGTGGCGGCCTTCGAGCTGAAGGTGGCACAGAAACAGAGTGAATATCTCGACAGGCTGAGAACCGTACAGGACTCCATAGCCACGGCAAAGCAGGTGGCCGAAATCGGTCAGGATGCTGCCTGGTGGGACAAACTGATATATAATGTGGAGAATCTGGGCTCGACCATCAACAACTACGCACAGAGGGCTGCCGTGGCGGCTGAGACGAAGGTCAGTGAATGGATAAACGATGTAATACGCTTTGTCGGGGAACTGATTTTCCAGATGTCGTATTACGGGATGCTCGTGGCACAGAGGATTTTCATGGCCATCATGATGATATTCTGTCCGATCATGTTTGCCCTCTCGCTGGCACCGCCATGGAACTCGGCCTGGAGCCAGTGGATGTCCAAGTTCCTTTCCCTCTCGTTATGGGGATTCGTGACCTATATGTGCATCTATTATATAGACTTCATCCTTCTTTATAACCTGCAGCAGGATCTGGTGGCATACGACCATCTGCTTCATGGCTCGGTAAACTCCTGGGAACAGATTGGTGCACTGGGACTGCAAGGAATAGGCTCCAACTGTATGTATGCCATGGGTATGCTCGTTGGTGCCTATATCATACGCTTCGTTCCTGAAGTGGCTTCATGGCTGATTCCGGGAGGTGTAAGCTCTGGTACGGGTTCCGTGGCAGGTTCGGCTGCAATGGGCATCACTTCGGCTGCAGGTGGTATGGCCGGAAGTATGGCAGGTTCTGCCATGAAAGGAACGGGTTCGGCTGTCAAATCATTAGTCAAATAACTTCAAATCTTTTTACAATATGCTTATTGAATCCCTTGCACAGAAAACCAGACTGGCTATGATGACGGTATTTGCTGTAATCGGAGGCTGCACCGTCATCTGTGCCTTTACGGTCTGGTGCTGCATTTCCCTGGTCAATGAGGAAAGGCAGCAGATTTATGTACTTGACGGAGACATTCCGTTTCTTGCCGAGCGTGCACGGCTGGAAGCCAACTTCACCATGGAGGCCAAGGCGCACATACAGCTGTTCCACCAGTATTTCTTCAACCTGCCGCCCGACAACGACTATATCAAATGGACGGTAGGGAAAGCGATGTATATGGCTGACGGGACTGCGCTGAAACAGAAACAGGCCATGGACGAGAACGGTTTCTACTCGGACATCATTTCCTCTTCGGCTGTCTGCACCATCATGTGTGACTCCATTCAGTTTGACGAACATGAACGGAAGTTTACCTATTACGGTACGCAACTTATCAAGCGCAGGACCAGGGACATCAGACGCTCGATGGTGACAACAGGTTACATCGAGTCCGTACCGAGGACAAGGAACAATCCCCACGGTCTGCTCATTACCGGCTGGAGGACTATTGAAAACAAGGATTTGGACTATTGATATACTGATATTATGAAATCATTCAGAAAAAAGATACGGGAAAGCCGTCTGAAAACGCATCTGCTTGTCAGGTCGTGGTTGCAGCCCAAACTGGGTGTCATCGGTACAAGATACCGTCTGTCCGCAAGAATCAGACTGGCCAACAGATGGGCGGCAAAGCATCCGAAAACGACATTCGCAGGTGTGGCAGGGACACTGCTTCTGCTACTTGTAAGTACCGTAGCCATAGATTCCGGCAACGGAAAACAGAGTGAACCGGATGTCAGTTCGATTGCCGGTATGGAACCGGTGTTTCAGGGATTCCGTACCATCCAGGCAAACAAGGACATTCACCGCAGTGTATTGACGGACATGACGGTGAAGGGACAGTTACTGCGTCATGAACTGGACTCCATGATTGCCATACCTGTAAAGAGCCGTGAGGATTCCTTGCAGATCATCCTCAAATACCGGCAGCTGGAAAATATAGTCAAATCCATTAAAAACAATGATAACCCATGATTAAGATTAATTTCAAACAGCCCAAGTATATCTTTCCGCTGGTCATATTCGTTCCGCTGTGCGCACTGGTATACTTTGTGATGCAGACCTTCTCCGGCGGTGAGGAGACTGCCGGAACGGTAGCTACAGACCGTATCAACATGGAACTTCCCCAGGCCAATGCCGAGGAAGCCGGAGACAAGATGTATGAGATGTCCAGACGTTTCGGTGACGAGGATGCCTTCACAGCCGTCAGTGGTATCGGAGAGGAAGAACAGAAGAAGGAGGAACTGGAACACGGATACAGCGAGGAGGAACTGAACCGTCTTGATGCAGCTGAAGCTGAAAGACAGCGGCAGCAGCAGGAGCTTGAAGAACTGGAGCGTTCGCTTGCAGAATCCCGTAAGCATATCAATTCATATGCTTACGGGAACGGGCCTTCGGAAAACGGTGGAACGGGTTACGGAGGCATGGGCTATTCCTCACAGGACGAGTTTGCACGTGACCTTGAAGAGATTCAGCGAAGGAGCTATGAACGGCAGAAGGCCATTGAAAGCGGACTGGGTATCAAAGACCCGGAAGCAGAGGAAGCGGAAAGAAAGCACAGGGCTGATTCCATAGCCAGAGTACGTCAGGAGGAAAGGGAACGCAACCGTCCGAGTCTGGTAATCAAGTCCGATGATACGAATGCCGACAGGTTCAATACGGTTACTGCTCCGGATGAATTTACCGAGAACAAACTGATACGTGCCATGATTGACCAGACTACAAAGGCTCATGAAGGCACACGTCTGCGGTTTAAGCTTCTGGATGATGTGACGGTAAGCGGTACAAAGCTGAAAAAGGGAACTTACCTCTATGGAACGGTAACAGGTTTCGGACAGCAGCGTGTCAGGGCTTCCATAACCAGTATTCTTGTCGGCGACAGGTTCATCAAGGTTAAGCTTTCTGTATTTGACAATGACGGTATGGAAGGTTTCTATGTGCCTGAATCGGCATTCCGTGATTTTATGAAGGATGCAGGTTCCAATACGGTACAGCAGAATATCAGTTTTGAATCCAGTGACGGTTACGGTACAGGTATTTCCACGGAGGCCATTGCACTCCAGTCACTGCAGAACATGTATAACTCTGCAACTTCTGCCATATCTTCCAATATCAGAAAGAACAAGGCGAAAATCAAATACAATACCATCGTTTATCTGATAAACTCGGAGGATGCGAGATAATATATCTGTACAGCAAAGAAAATTATAGTAACATTTTAATATTTCAATATGAAAACCAGAATTATTCTGATAATATGCCTTATCACAGGCATAGCCGTACATCTGTCGGCCAACGAGAAGATATACATCAACCGGGAAGTGACCACGCACATTGTAATGCCGGAGAACATCAAAATGGTGGATATTTCCACTACTAAAATTATAGGCAACCAGTGTACAGACAATATCGTCCGTATCAAGCCTTATCTGGAGAATGATTCCATATCGTCTGAAGGTTACAGCGAAAACGAACTGCTGGGTACACTCACCATTATCGGTGAGCGTCATATTGCCCAGTATGACATTCTCTATACAGAATCACCAGATTGTGCTTCTACCATCTACAATGTATCCTACAATGAGACACAGTCCTATATCAATCCGGAGGTTTCCATGCCGATGGCCGAGATTGCACGATATGCCTGGGCTGTCTATGGAAGCAGAAGAAAATTCAACCAGATTGTATCAAACAAAAACGGAATTAGGGCATACATCAACAACATCTATTCCATCGGTGACTATTTCTTTCTGGACTATACGTTGAAGAATAAGACCAGGATTGCATACGACATCGAAGAGATAAGGGTAAAACTTACTGACAAGAAAGAGACCAAGGCAACCAATTCACAGACCATAGAGCTTACTCCGGTATTCTCCATGAACAATACCCGTAAGTTCAGGAAGGACTACAGGAACGTGCTTGTACTTCCGAAGCTGACTTTCCCTGAAGAGAAGGTGCTCCGTCTGGAGATTTCTGAGAACCAGATTAGCGGACGTGTAGTGGTACTCACCATCGAGTATGAGGACATTCTCAATGCGGACGGCTTCGACTCGGATATTCTGGACGGTGCAGACTATTACCCCTACTATTATATTGATCATTCCATAAAAAGATAGGCCATGAAGAAGATTCTGTTCATTCTGTTTTGCTCGGTTGCATTCATCGGTGCATCGGCACAGACCGGAAAGGTTTCCGTCAATGCCGGATTCCTTTTTCCAAGTACGCTGAATGCCACTTTGGGTTATGAGTATCCGCTTTCATACGGAAATGCGGTTGAAGTATACGGTGAGGTCGGGAATCACTGGCAGAAGCCGGTATGTCACAATTTCTGGAAAGGATATTTCTGGGATGGAGGTATGGTTTACAAGCATCGTCTGGCACGGTACAAGAACGGCATGATGCGCCTTCGTCTGGGGCCTCAGTTCGGTGCGGTACAGAAGAAGTTCTTCTTCGGGCTGGAGGCCGGATTTGAATACAGCTATGTGTTCCGCAGCGGACTGGAGTTCTCTGTCATACAGAAGAACAATGTGAACTTCCTGCATGGGGATACCTTCCGTAACGGTCTGCTGTTGGGTATAAAGATTCCTTTCTGACAATATAAATCTTACAGTGTATGGCATTTGAGGAAACAAGGGAACAGCAGCAGATGTACAACTACTTCAGGAGCTGCATCTATATATTTCTGATTATTGAAATCATCATGAACCTGCCTGTTACGGCTGACAACAGGGTTACGCAGTTTGTACTCGACCTGCTGGCACGGTTCAGGGTATTCAATTCCGTATCGGGATGCAAGGTGGCCGAACTGATATGCATCTGTATTGTCTGTATCGGCACAAAGGCTGAAAAGTCACTGAAGTTCAATGTAAGGACAATGGTCATCTATCCTGTGTTGGCCGGTCTGACACTTGTAGGGCTTTGTTTTGTATTCCACGGCATGAGTTTCGGATTCAGCTGGCTGGGATTTCCGGCCAACAGGCTTATGTATGCAGTCTGTTCGGTAGTCGGTACCATGCTGGTACATCAGGGACTGGACGGTATTGCCAAGTATTACAACTACAAGGTTGGTGAGGACCGTTTCAATTTTGAGAACGAATCGTTCCAGCAGTCGGAAACGCTGGTCAGCAATGATTATTCGGTGAACATTCCAATGATATACTACTGGAAAAAGAAAATGCACAAAGGATGGATCAATATCATCAATCCGTTCCGTGGCACGATTGTACTGGGTACGCCGGGTTCGGGTAAGTCTTTCGGTATCATTGACCCGTTCATCAGGCAGCATTCAGCAAAGGGATTTGCCATGATGGTATATGATTTCAAGTATCCGACACTGGCCAAAACGCTTTTCTACCAGTACTGCAAGAACCGTAAGGCAGGCAAACTGCCTCAGAACTGCGGATTCCGTACCATCAATTTTACCGATGTGGAATACTCCAACCGCATCAATCCGATTCAGCGGAAATATATTCCGGATCTGGCTGCAGCTTCTGAAACGGCGGCTACTCTGCTGGCCTCACTCAACAAGGGAGGTGGAGAGAAGAAGGGCGGTTCGGAAGCCTTCTTCACCAACTCTGCGGAAAACTTTCTGGCTGCCATCATCTATTTCTTTGTAAACTTCCATCCGGTAGGATTCAGGAACGGCAGGAAACTGAAGCGTTTCATATCACTGGAGGGAAAGAAACTGGAGATTGTCATACGCAACTGGGATGACTTCAATGCCATCGACAAGGACGGCAATGTGGTGCTTGATTTCGTGGATGAGAACGGCAATGACGTATCGACTGACGAGGACCGTATGTTTGTTGACCTGAACGGATACAGCTATAAGGACAGGACAGGCAGGAAAATACTGATTCAGAGGTGCTGGTATGAGGACGAGCATGGCAATGAGGTGGAGCCGGACACTGTAACCGGCGAGTTCTCGGATATGCCGCATGTGCTTTCATTCTTGGGAAGGCCATACGACCAGGTATTCAATATCCTGATGCAGGATGACAGGATTGCTTCGCTGATGGCTCCTTTCAAGAGTGCTTATGAAAACAAGGCGAATGACCAGCTGGAAGGTATGGTCGGTACGCTTCGTGTGAACGCCGCACGTCTTGTGTCTCCGGAAGCATACTGGGTATTCACCGGGGATGATTTCGACCTGAAGATTTCTGACAAGGCTAATCCGAGCTATCTGGTAATAGCCAATGACCCGGAAAAGGAACAGGTTATCGGTTCTCTTAATGCCCTGGTTCTGAACCGACTGATTACAAGGGTGAACTCAAAGGGTAACATCCCGGTGAGCATTATCGTGGACGAGCTTCCGACACTGTACTTTCACAAGATAGACCGTCTTATTGGTACGGCTCGTTCCAACAAGGTAGCAGTAACTTTAGGTTTCCAGGAGCTTCCACAGCTGGAAGCTGACTACGGCAAGGTCGGTATGCAGAAGATTATCACCACCTGCGGTAATATCTTCATGGGTGCAGCACGTAACAAGGAGACGCTGGAGTGGGCACAGAATGATGTGTTCGGAAAAGCAAAGCAGACCTCACGTTCCATTTCCATCAATGACCACAAGGTATCAACCACAATCTCTGAGAAGATGGACTTTCTGGTTCCTGCTGCCAAGATTGCGGATATGGCAACAGGCTGGCTGGCCGGACAGGCGGCACGTGACTTTACGGCTACCGATGACAGTATGCTTGACCATTTTGACATCGAACAGTCGGAAGAGTTCAGGACTACCAAGCATTTCTGCAAGACGCACTTTGACATGAAGAAGATTAAAGACGAAGAAAAGCACTATGTTTCTCTTCCTAAAATCTATGAGTTCAAAAACGACAAAGAGAAGGAAATCCTGCTGAACCGTAACTTCAAGCGTGTGAACCAGGAAGTGGAGGATATGGTAAAGGAACTTCTCGGCATCAGTTAAATATGTAATTTATGAATATGACCTTAAAACCGGCATTTGGACTTAGCGGCAGTGCCCTGAAAGTCATTGCCATGATTTCTATGGTAATAGACCACATTGCTCTCTATCTGATGGAGTACGGTACCGTATTATACGAAACGATGCGCTGTATCGGGCGCATCGCTTTTCCTGTGTTTGCCTTCCTGATTGCTGAAGGGTTTATTCATACAAAAAGCAGGTACAGGTATTTCTTTACTCTGCTGGGCTTTGCAGTAATCAGTGAAATACCCTGGTATCTGCTGAATGGTGCTGACGGGACACATAATGTGATGTTTACACTGGCTTTGGGTGTGGCCACGCTTATGGTTCTTGAAAATCTTCTGCAACGTAGTATGGTACTGGGATTCCTTTGGACATTTGGCATGGCCGGACTCACTTCATGGCTTGGAGTGGACTATGAGTGGAGGGGGATTCTTGTTATTGTTATCTCTTATCTTTATAATACATATGCTCACTTCTTCCCATATAGTAGAGGTATGCAATTTTTTTGCACATTTGTTTTCATGATGCAATATGGGGTTATTGGTGTTGTAATGGCCTGCATGATTATTTATCTATATGACGGAACAAGAGGATTTGTACAGGGAAGCATAGCCAAATATGGATTCTATGCTTTCTATCCTATACATCTATTCTTTTTATCTATTTGCTAAAAAGACATCATATGCTATTACAATTTGACGAATAACGTTCAATGAATTACTCATATCTAACAACACATAGAAAACATATCTTTCTTCCTCTCGAATAAAGCCGACAGTTTCAACTAGATTTCTTTCTTCTTCCAATAAAGAATCACCATTCCATATGAGTTTAATCTTATATTGTTCATTATGATCCTTTCTGTACTGAATATGAAATCTAAATGGATAATTATCATTGTAAATTTTGATTACAGATTTCCATCCACTTTTATCCATCCAACATATCCAACCATTTGAAAGAGGCTTTTTTTCATTTAAATGACTTTTCAAATAATGATAAAGATGCATATTTTTTACAGATACAGGCTGCTTATAACAGTTTTGCACACATTCTATACCATATTCATTACGGTACTGAATACGTTTGGTGTTACAATATTCTAATAAATAATCGTGTTGCACAAATTCAGCCCATTTATTTTCAGGTTTTTCATCATAACTACTTTTTATTTCATCCAACTTTGCATTACGTTCTTGCTGAGTCATATCAATAAAGAGTTGTAGAAATTGTTGAAATCTATCTGAATTATTATACATTATTTCCTTCCATTGGGACGATGTAAAGCCAAAAAAGCAATCATCCAATGGATATTTAGGAAGATATGTAATCAATGCTTGACGCACGGAATCACTTGTCCACCCTACATCTTGCTTCTGGTCAAATAAGAGATTGAAACATTGGCTATTGATTTTAAAATTTTCAAGTGAAAAACTTTCTCCTAACTTAGACCAGTTAATCATTTGCTTGATTTCACCATTCCAAAACGGATGTGACTGCAATTCCCATATTGCTTTTTCTGCTGAGTATCCTAAACTGTTGCAAATATTTATTTTTTCCAGTTCATGTCCATTAAATACATTGCTGGAAGATTCTTTTTCTGTAAGAATGTAATCATACCACTCCTTAGAAGATTCTTTATACTCTTTTAAAAACGTTAGAAATGGTAAGTTTTTTAATTTATTCCTTCTGACATGATTCTTAACAGTTTGGTAAACACGTTCATACTCATACAAATCTTTCTTATCTTTCAGCCTTTCTGTAAGTAAGGCTTTTAAGACATAGAAGTCACCATCTTCTTTGCTATCTCCATACAGCCTTGCAATTTCAAGTATGTAATTTCCATCGTTTATTTCATACAACTCAATTATAGCATTCATGTATTTTGCAATATCTTCAATGGTAATCAGTTCAGCATCTTCAACGGGATTGATACGACTATGCTCATGTAAGGTTTTCAATTCAAGAACGATTCTTATCATATTATTCATCGCTGTATCAATTGAATCTATATTCCTTTTACCCCTAAGCTGTTTGTTATAAAAAAACTCTTCCCAATCATCCCATTTCTTTCCATAAAACTCTTTTTTTGCAGAAACTTTCAATAAGCGGGGCTTAATTTGTTCAGAATCTGTCAGTTTTTCTCCACGACTATTCATTGTAATATAAAGCTCCTCTCCCTGAGATGTCATATCCACATCAAAGTACCAGAAAGTTACGTGATTAAGTATTCTTTCAAGTTGTATGTTACTACAATTCTTTAGTTCAGCCTCAAATACAGATAATGCTCCTATCATAGACGTTATAGTGGTATCATCTTCATAATTTCTTTTATACCACGTCTGGTCAGTTACTGCATCTGCATTTTTTATTCCAGATTTAAAAAGATTTTGAAGAAATGACTCTGTATAAGAGCGTACACGATAGGAGAATGCCTGAATATTCTGATTGAGTTTTAACATGTCAATAAAATGTGCCAGATTATCCTTTCCCTCATCTACAGCAAGATAATAACAAAGCAACAGAATAGTGGTATAACGTTGCTGTCCATCTATAAGATAATGTTCTGCCCCTGATTTGTAAGAATATAAAAAACCTATATTAGCATCTCCCTGTGAAAGTTTCTGATCAAGATCTTTTAAAAATTGAATTAATACACGTTTGTTCTTGGCTGCTCCCCAAACATACTCACGTTGAATTTCTGGGACTACAAAGTTGAATCCTTCCAATAGTTCTTTTATATTTAATTTATCCATTGTCATGACAGTTTTCCTCCATTTTTTTATTATCCGTAAGTTCAGGGAATGAAAGATAATCTGCAAGGCTTGAGTCTATGCTGATTGCTGTTCGTTTAATATCTTCATCTGACCAAAATATCTCATCCTCATCAATCCCGTTCTCATTGATATTTCTCATTTTTGACATAAATACATCCAATGTATGTGGCCGTATATAAGCATTAACATCATCCATTAAGTGTTCGCTGTATATTCTGACCATCTTCATTATTAGTTTTTTGTTTTTGTAGCTTTTATTTATGCTTTCATGCAATAGTACAATATTTCCGATAGAATTCAATCCCCTTCTGTTTTCTTCAATTAAAAGCTCTACGTCTTCTTGAGTCATAGATTCTTCATCAAGTTGTCTTGTTTGTGAGCGTACATGTTCTTTATCTTCTGAAGGCGTTCTTTTAAAATATTGCTGTTTCAAAGGCTTTATTACTTTATTTGTTTTCTTTCCCTTCTGTATTGTATGTGGCAGAATATCAAGTAACGGTAAGAGTTTAAGGGTAATATCACTATTACACCAGTTCATAGTTGAAGTATTGAGAATATCTTTTCGAAGATTTCTCAAATTTTCTTCCAAAGCTTCATTTATATCACCATTTAGTATGCTTAGAAAATTGATTTCACCTCTTTCCATTTCTCCATAAAGAGAGGCCAACTGATATCGTATCAGACGTTTGATTTTTTCTTTGAAATCAGCTTTTTCCCTAGCGTCTTTCCATATTTTATACAGTAACTCAAAGGTGATAATATCGCTCTTGAAATTGTACATAAGGTACCCAACAAGATTATAAATTTCAGGGTCATTGTACCAGTCTACAAGCGTCAAATGAAGTTCCTGCAATTCATTATATAATTCAAGATGATCATCTCCTGGGCGACTGTTAAAATCTATTCCGTTTTCAAAATGTTTTAAATTTAAGTCTCTATTTTTCTCTTGTTCATTGAATAATGTTGACTTAAATGCTTCGAAAAAGGCATAATAAAGCAAGTCTATAGGGTAATCACTATAATTGAATGAACGGTTACGTTCAATTCTATTAGGTAAAAGTTGCTCAAAATATGCTCTCACATCTTTTTGTGACCACCAGAGGTTCATTTTATCTATCTCTACACCGAGTTTTACACGATATTCATGTATTTTCCCATTGGATGATACTTTGATATTAATATTAAAATCTATATCGTCATTGGTAAACTGGTTGATGGTCTTTTGCGATATAATGGTCGGATATTTTTGCCTGGCTGCTCTTGTAATCAGAATTGCTCTTACTAGATCTGCACCATCAAGGTCTACTTTACCTCCATTTAAACTTGCAAAGACCGTTTCTTCTTCACCGGATTCCACTTCGTTGACTATCAGTTTGATATGGTTAAGAATTATATCAAGGTACAGTTCATTGGGATGATTATCAAACCATTCTTTTACACTCTTTGCTACTTCCATGATATAGAACTGATCTTTGCTTTCTGCATCATTAGGTTCAATGTCACTCATCCACAAATAGCCAGTCTGAATTTGCTCTTTTAAGAACTTATTGGTTGAATTTCTGACGGAGTATTTGAATATATTGGAATCAACCGGTATTATCTTATCTGCAAAATTGCGTTGCATGAAGGAAAGGATTATAAACAATGTCGTTAGTCGTTGCTGCCCATCAATGACATTCATATATGTTTTCCCTTCAACGCTCTCTTTAGTAAGAGTTATGTTTTGCAAGCAGTAAAATTCTTCATTGTTTCTTTTCTTGCTAAAGTTATACAAGTCATCTAAAAGCTGCATTACGTTATTGGAAGTCCATTTATAACCACGTTGATATTCTGGAATATTGAAGTACTCACAATTTCGTTCCTTTAAAAAATGCTGAAACAAGTATTGGGTATTATAAATGAGGTTATTCATATTTCAATAGTTATAATATTTCTCTGAATCTCATAATGATTAATACTGAAAAGATGGAACAATTTGACTTGCTCTTCTTTTTGTAAACTTTCTCTTATTAGAATTTTTGTTTTTCTAAACTTAAATTCAACTGAGATAGCTATCCATAACTTTTTATTGATATAGCATGCAAATATAAAGAATTACTTTTGAAGGTTAATCGACTCTTTGTATGATATTTCAATTAAGCCTCCACTCATATTTGAGTATTTGAACTTGAAGTCTTAGTCAATTTCTAAACATGCTCATAATTATATACTAATTAAAGGAACTTTTCAATATCTTAATAATTTCATAAACATACCTTGGATCTTCCGCATAACCAATCTCATAAAGCCAAAGCAAATAGTTACCACCTTTGTATTTATATTGCACTTTAGTATAATAAGCCCGGACACTTTCTGTCCAATGATTGAATTCATAGTATTTCCCTGTGCGTGGATTGGTAAGTCCAAAAAGATTGTGCTTATTCCGACATACTGATGAACGGAACCATCCGGTCTCCAGTATAGCCTGGGCCAATACGATTTTGGGATATAGGATTCTGTTTCTTATAATTTCTTTATAAAGATTGGGGATGGTAAGTTCAGGAAGATTGTTTTCTGATTTAGGGATATCATCTGTTTTCTTTTGCAGTTCTGTTTTTAGGGATGCTTTCCTGTCACTATTCCGGCTGTTATTTTCCAATTTCTTCTTATTGTCCGGTTTGACAATCAGGGTATCATTTGCCATCATTTTATTCTTTTTCCCTTCCGTAACATCCTTTTCAGCACGGTTGTAGGTCTCTTTTTGTCTTATTGTTGGCAGAATTTCCGATTCCTTAGTTATCGTATAGAACTGTGCCGATACGCTTACCGGCAAAAACATCAGAAGCAGTGAAATCAGAATAGTGTTGCGCATTTCTTTTTCAGGATATTACCGTAAATACATTTGTGGCATTCAGGCGGTTAGAACCGCAAATATAACAGCTTAATTACATTAATATGGAAATGCACAACAGAAATCAGTCCGATTTGTTGCCATACGAAAAACTGGCAATATTGGGTATCGACCGTGAAAAGGCGGACAGCTTACCCATGGAAGTGAAGGAGAAGCTGATGGCAGGTGAAGTGACTCCCATCATGCAGGTATCCATCAACGCAAGGAACGGCAGCATCATCACCATGCCGATGAAGCTACAGATGACTACAGACAAAAACGGTGCTCCGGCTCTGATTGCTTATCCGGTACGTGCAGAACTGGACCGGGAACGCAACAAGGTTCTCAACCTCACTCAGCAGGAGGCTGAACGTCTGGCCAGAGGTGAGGTAATACAGAAGGCGGTCAACGTAAATGGTGAAAAGACTCAGCAGTATCTGCAGCTTGATCCGGAAACGAAATCCGTCATTCACAGACGTGTCACAGACATAAAGCTGGAGCAGCGTCTGAAAGATATGGAGAAGGTGAACGACATTGAACTGGGCATGCAGCAGAAGCAGCAGGTACGGGAGGGAAAACCGGTTGAACTGAATGTGGGCGGCGAGAAAGTTTCAGTCGGCATTGACCTGAAGGAACAGCAGGGATTCAAGCTTATCAAAGGTGACATGAAGGAATGGGAAAGGCAGCAGAAGCTCCGCTATGACGAGATTCATCCTGAATACCTCGGCCTTGTCATGACTGACAAGAACCGATGGGAGTATCAGAAGGTGGTGGACAGACAGTCCGTAGAACGTGCCATTTCACTCTCTCCATCCCGAAAGGAAACAAAAGCAAGTAGCCTTAAACTCTAATACTGATTCCTATGGCCAAAAAGACAGATTCAGATAATGATAACGGTGTCATCCGGCAGTTCAACGAACTGAAGAAGAAGCATCCGGATGCCATGCTGCTGTTCAGACGGAACAGTTTCTATGAACTCTATAAGCAGGATGCCGTCAAGGCTGCCACAGTGCTTGCCATCGAGATTGCAGACAGGATGCTGCCTGACTACAAGAGACCGGTAAAAGTTGCATCATTCCCTCAATCGGCACTTGACGTTTATCTGCCCAGACTGATACGTTCCGGAATCAGGGTTGCAATCTGTGATGCCTTGGACAGTCCTTTGAAGAAGAAGGCCGGACAGGACAAAGCTGAAAATAATGACAGAACCATTCAAAACAATACAGATATGGGAAAGAAGAAAAAGGAACAGGGTGCGCAGGAAGCTCCTGACAGAACAGTGGAGAACACTGTTGATGTAAAACCTGCAAGGGAAAAGAAGTCGAAGGCCAAAGCTGAAACCAAAGCTGAGACCGGGACGGATAAAGAGGTAAAGACCGAAAAGAAGGACGGACAGAAAACGGAGACAGCCCAGGAGCGCAAGCCCCGTGAGCCGCAGATGGTAACAGCCAACGGTGAAAAGGTGACTCATGGTCATGCCTACCAGAGTACCACCAATCCTGCCGAATGGTATTTTACCGCAAAAATTGACGGACAGCAGCTCAAGCCGCAGAAGATGGATGCAGCCGACCTTGCGGCCTACCAGAACAAGGAAATGACGGTGCCGCAGCTGATGGAACGCTACTATCCGACAAAGCTGATGCCGAAGGTATCTGAAGAAGCCTTCCGTATGCCAATGGAGATAGCAGGACCGGACGGTTCCATAACCGTTAACAAGTTTAATGTCTATAAGGAGAAAGACGAGCAGCGTCCTGACTTTGGGAAATACAAGTTCTATGTTCAGGTTGGGGATACGAACATGTCTGCCGTGGCTTCACGCCAGGACCTGAATGCCTACTTTGACAGGGTGGCCACTCCAAACCAGCTTATTGAGAAGAACTTCGGGGAACGTCTGCATCTGAAATCCGCATACGAGAAATATCAGCTTCCTGAAGGTGTTGACCCCAAGGGTGTGCGTGTAGCCAAGGACAGGAATGACAACAAGTGGAAGGTGTCGGTTGACCTCGGAGAGAAAGGACAGACTTCCCGGCATGAAATCTCCTTCGATGACGGCTATTCGCTTTTCAAGACCAAGACGGCCACAAGGGAACAGATTGCGGCCAAGTACCTGAATACGGAGATAACAGGTATGCTTGCAGCCAACACCGCAAAGGTGGAGAAAACGGCTTCTATGAAAATGTAACATAATCAGAAAACTAAAATACAAATTATATGTCAGCTAAAATGAATCATGAGGAGCTTGTGGAGCTTCTGCAGGAGGGCAAAATCGGTTTCCTCCGCTTTGTTATGGACAGTGAGAATGCAGATGATTATCTGGAGTGGTGCCGGTCACACGGTACGGACCCTTCGGATGAATCGGCTGAGTTCTATGTGGAACAGACGGACATCGAGCTGATGGACCGTCAGGTAATGGATGACGACAGCTATGGCATCTGGAACTGACTTTCAGGGAAACAGCGGACAGGCGGCCATAGACCGCTTCGCTGCAATGATGATTGAGCGTATGCAGCAGATGAAGGATACCGGATGGAAACAGGGATGGATTGGCGGTGCTTCGGGTTATGCCGGACTGCCGCAGAATGTGGGTGGCCGAAACTATTCCGGTTCCAATTCCTTCTTTCTTCATATGCATACTGCAGCCATGAACTACCAGCTTCCGGTATATCTGACCTTCAAACAGGCGCATAACCTGAAGGCTCATGTCCTGAAGGGTGAAAAGGCCTTCCCGGTAGTATACTGGGATATGATGATAAAGGACAGTCACGGAAAGAGGATAAGCACGGAGGAATACCGTGCAATGAGCAAGGAAGAGAAGAAGGATATGGATGTCATTCCTTTCATCAAGTCATTCCCAGTGTACAATGTGGCACAGACCAATCTGGCAGAAGTGCAGCCGGAAAGGATGCAGAAGCTTATGGACAGGTTCAAGGTTCCGGAGCTTAGGGATACGGAAGGTATGTACACCCATGCCGCACTCGACCGTATGGTGGAGACGCAGCAGTGGCTATGTCCGATACGTGCCGACAAGCGTGAGAACGGTGCCTATTATTCTCCCTCGAAGGATATAGTGGTGCTGCCCATGAAGGCGCAGTTCAATATCGGTGATTCTCCGGAAGAAACTTACCGTGGCGGAATGGAGTATTATTCTACCATGCTCCATGAAATGACTCACTCCACCATGACACCGGAGCGTCTGAACAGGGAGATGGGTGGCAGGTTCGGTGACCCGAAATATGCCAAGGAGGAACTGGTGGCGGAACTTACGGCTGCCATGATCAGCCATTCCATGGGCTTTGATTCCAGGATAACGGATAACTCGGCTGCCTATCTGGACTCGTGGATTGGTGTACTGAAACAGGAACCGAAGTTTATCGTATCGGTCATGGCTGACGTGAACAAGGCTTCGGACCTGATTCTTGACCATGTGGACAAACAGCGTCTGGCTCTCGGCGAACAGCCTTATCTGGCAAAGAATGACCCGCTGACTCCTGTCAGTGCGGACGAGGAGATGCCTTTCAAAAATGCGGCCATTGTCAAGACCCGTTCCGGAGACTATGCCATCCGTGCGTCATACGATGGTGTGGAGCTGGGGCTGAAAAAGGTTTCCAAGGAAACGGCCAAAACATTCTTCCAGCTTACGGACTGGAAGGACAAGGAGGCTTTCCTGAACATGACGGCACGAAAGACATACGAGCCCGAGATTACCATGATGAGCCGGAACCGGAATGCCGGTACAGGACTTGGTATATGAAATTCTGTATAACATCTTAAATCGGAAAGCATGAGTGACTACAAAGTTAATTTCAGGGAAATGAAATCCCGTGTGGGAATTGATGACATTGCATATGCCCTGGGCTACCGTCTGGACAGGAAGGCCGGTGTCGGACGTTACATCGAGCTGGTACTCGGTGAAGGCGGTAACAGGAGGGATACACTGATTGTCAGCCATCCGAACGACAAGGCAGCACAGACGTTCTTCCGCCGTGACGGTTCCAAGGGCGATGTGGTGACACTCATCCGTGAGAATCTTTCTTCCTTTACGGTATCAGGAAAGGATGAATGGCAGAAGATAGCCAAGGTCATGGCACGTTTCGCCAACATGCCTGAACCTGAATACAGGGAGGACAAGGAGTATGTTAAATCGGCAGGAAAATCATCAGGCGTGTTTGAACCTTCCAGATATGAGGTGAAGCCGGTTGACACCGGGAAAATACCGGGACTGTTTTTCCGGCGCGGACTGTCCAAAGCAACCGTAACTGCTCTTTCGCCTTTTATTTCCCTTATAAGGGACAGAAACAACGGGAAGTTTGAAGGTTACAATATCGGATTCCCATATACAGACGGAAAGGGAAATGAAGTCAGGGGGTATGAAATCAGAGGACATGGCGGTTACAAGTCGAAGGCTGCCGGTACGGATTCGTCATCCTCGGCATGGGTGGCTGTTCCTTCGGATATCAGTCCGGACAATGTAAGAAGCGTGTTCTTCTGTGAATCTGCATTTGATGCCATGGCCTTCTACCAGATGAACCGGATACAGATTGGGGACAGTGCGGCTCTGGTTTCACTGGGCGGCACATTCTCTGACAGGCAGATAACCGGAGTCATGGAACGGTTTCCCAATGCACGTGCCTTCGACTGTTTTGACAACGACCTGGCCGGGAGGATATACGGACTGCGCATGATGGCTCTGCAGGAAGGTATTCAGATGAAGATAAGCAGGACTGACGGCGGCATCCGGATTGAAGCGAAGGGAAAGGTATTCGAGCCTGACATGGAGCATCCCCTACTGGCCCAGATTGCCAGGCAACTGAACATCCGGTACCGTATGGGACAGTGGCTTCCTCCAAAGGCTTTCAAGGACTGGAACGACTGTCTGCTGAACAGGCCGATGGAGCCGGTGATTTCACCACACAAAGAGGAACGTGAACAGAATCTGAGCGAACAAAGGAATAAAGGACGTAAAATCTGAATGATATGGACAAAATCAAGTTAAGAATAACGGTAGTGACTGCTTTGGCGGTTTTTCTGCTGAAAGGTACGGATACTTTTGCACAACAGACAGACCCGACTCTGACGGGTGCTGTCTTTGCACAGACATCCACACTGAAGAATATCTATGACAAACGTCAGAAGGCACACGAGAAAATCATTGCTGCCGAGACTGCCGTAACGGTTGCTCTCGACAGGGTACACAGTGTGGAGGACAAGATGCTGGAATATCTTTCCAATGCACAGGGTGCCATGCAGAATCTCTATCAGATTAAGCGTGCCGGGGAACTGGTAGCCACGGAGATACCCCAGAACTGCAGCCTGCTGCTCAAATCAGTAGGAAGTAATCTGAAGGGGACGGCCATTGCTGCAATCGTCTCGGACGAGCTGGCTGATGCCGCAACCCAGATGGCTGCGCTTTATCCGTTCATGAAGCAGCTGGTGACTTCCGGAAGTTATGACACAGGTGGTTCTGACGGAGGCAAGGAGAAGCACAAGGTAAACCTGCTCAGTTCTTCCGAGCGGTACTACATAGCAAATGAGGTACTGACCAGGCTGGAGGCTGTCAATACCGACCTCTTTATCCTGGCATGGCAGGTACGCACACTCTCATGGAACGACCTCTGGTTCTCTCTTGACCCGGAAGGATGGGCAAGTGTGATGTCCGGCAAGAACATTATAGGAGGAATCGTTGCGGACTGGAACCGGGGGTTCTCCTACAATTAATTCAAACATTGTAAATGATCAGGAATATGGATTCAGAAAAGAAGATTATAGGACGCTGTCCGTTCTGCGGCGGCAACGTGGTGAAGACCTGCAAGGGGTATCGCTGCGAAAACAACACAGGTGAGCATCCTTCTTGTGTGCTCAACATCAATGCCATCATCGGCAACAGGAAAATGAATGACGGGGAGATTGCTGAGTTTCTGGAGAAACGCCGTATCCTACTGGACGGTTTCTCCACCAAGGAAGGCAAGACTTTCCCGACAGTGCTGGAGCTTGCAGATGACGGTGCAGTCAATATGCAGTCTGTTATCGGCAGGTGTCCGCACTGCGGCGGCGAGGTACGTGTGGGAACAAGGGCTTTCAACTGTTCCAACTACAGCAATCAGGAAGCGCCGTGTTCATTCGCCATCTGGAGGAATATAGGAGGCCATCAGCTGACACTGGAAGAGGCGAAGGAGCTTTGTGAAAAAAACATTACTTCATCCGAACTGGAGATGTACCGGGAGGACGGTTCCATTTACCGCAAGCGTCTCGGTCTGGCTCCGGACAAACTTCAAATCGTAAAGATATGAAACAGGGAAAGAAACTTCTGATACTGCCTGCAGTGGCAGTTCTGCTCGGTATGGTAACCGGCTGTTCAGGCAACAGCGGGAATAAGGTGCAGGATATTGCAAGAAAGGCACTGATGGCTTCGGTGGACAATCCGGAATCCGTAAAGATTGTGGGCATCAGCAAACCGGATTCTGTATTTGGCCGTGAGTATGTTACCATGAAGGAGAAAATGGCTCTTTCTGTGGCCATGATGAAAATCAGCCGCAGGTTTATGGAGGATACGGATTTTGATAATCCGGATTCAGAATGTCACGGGATGTCAGGGCAGATGAAACGTCAGATGGATGCCATGACGGCACTCCGCTCTCTGATGGTTACGGGGGAACTGAAACCTACTGGTGATGAAGCCAGTCAGGAACGCAAGCCGTTCAGCGGCTGGAAGGTAAAGATAGAGTATGAAGCTACTGATTCTGACGGACAGCCATACCGCTCTGAATACTGGTTTATTATGGATAAGGAAGCGCAATGTGTAATCAGGTCATTTGAAATTCCACTGTTATGAAGTTGAAAAGAATTTTATTACCGATACTAGCATGGAGTGGGCTGATGCTCACTTCCTGCCATTGTGAACATGGAGACAGAATAAACTAACTTTTAGCAATGAAAGTATAATTTCTTGCATTCATTGCTAAAAAGAGCTATTAAATCAATCCAAAATAGTTTTATCATCATTATTAATAATAGAAACTAATGCCATCTTATTTTTAAGCAATGCGGCATAAATAGGATTAACTTTTCCTGTTTTAATATGTTTATCATATTCTGCTATCATATCCTCATAGGACTGTTTTATTGTTTTTCCTTTTATATAAGAAATCAATCCACTCGTTGCACAATTTATAAAAATATCTTCATAGGAAGGAACAACCCAAGCTTCTTCTTTATAACCTAAATACCATAGGACATATGCATCTTGAAACTCTTGACCAATACCTTTTGCAGTGTGACATGAGAATGTATAAAATACTGAACTATAGAAATTACAGACATTATCGTTTGTTTCAATATAAGGCATATTATTACATAATAGAGCAGAATCTGTACCATGCGAGAATGAGCAAAAGACATATTCTTCGGCATTACATGTATATTTATTTATAGTATCTTTTGTTAAACTCTCCGAGTTAATAGATTCATATGACATTCCTTCTTGAACAACGTTCTGCTTTATATAATCAGCACATCCTTGAAAAAAATGTCCTAATAAACTATCTGCATCATCAAACGCAATATAAATAGGATTATTCATGATTTTTTGCCATTAACTCTATTGTCAAATTAACCAAATCTTGTGTAAACTCTCTTCCTTGAGGAGTATCTTTACGTACTTCCCCAAGCATATCATTTAATGAATATTCTTTCCCTCCAGTGGAAATTAGATATGGAATATCATGGTTCCCAGGTTGCTCTTCAATCCACTTTTCCAATGCATTAGACAAACTATATTCAATATCTGCATCTGCCTTCTTTACAACTTCTAGGATCTCTCTTATGGTTGTTGTTTTATCAAAAATAGCATACGGTTTCAAATTAATCATATCAAAAAACTTACTGTTCTCCTTTGGTATACCAGTCCAGATTATAACAGGGATCAGATAAGATAATTTACGCAACTCAGTCAAGGCACTATATCCATCCTCATTCCCAGATAATTTCATATCTAGAATAAGAATTGTTTTTTCAACAAGATTATTTTCTATTTTTTTAATTCCATCTGAAGCATTTTTATAAAGTTCTACTTTTTCAAAATGTTGTTGAAGAAAGACAATCAATGGTGCGTTTGAACGCAATTCATCATCAATAATGATTATTTTAGTTGCTGATTTATCCATACAAATTATTTTTTAAAAGGCAAAGTTATTAAAAAAGTAGCTCCAACATCCACAAATTCAGGCTTTATGATTTTCACCTCTCCATTTAAGGCCTCTATCCTTTTTTTTACTGTAAAAAGACCGATACCTGCTCCTCCTTCATTTTGTGTTGTTGTTTTAAATATCTCAAAAACACTCTCCCAATCTTCTTCTGGAATTCCACAGCCAGTATCAGAAAAACGAATAGACATTTTCGCATCCTCTACAGTTCCTGTACATTTTATTATTTTATTTGAAGAATGTTTCATTGCTTTTATTGAATTGGATATTAAATTCTCAAATATATCCTCAAAAAACTTTCTGTTATGCGTAATTTGAAGTTCTTTATCATATTCCAATATCGTATTTATACCTTCTTCTTTAAACTTCTGGTTATATACTTTATCAAACAAATATCCAATCAAAGAAAATACCTCAAATGTTTCAAAATCACTTCCTGAGCTAGCATAACTTAACATAAATCTTACCCCAATACTCAGTTTATCCAATTCAGTAAACATCAATTTGGCATATTCTTTAAAAATATCTTCATATTGAGGATTGGGAAACTCTGAATAAAAAAACTCAGCCATCCCTTTAACATTTCCTACAGTAGTTTTTACCATATGAGATAACTCTGCTGCATAATCCTGTAAAGAAAGTAAACTAAAGAATAAATCTTCTCTTCGTTGTGATTCATTTCTTAATTGCTCATATTGCTTTATTCCTTTTGATAAATCACGTTGTACACCTTCTGTTTTTTTCTTAATTTCGGACAATTTATTTCTTACTTCAGGGGTTGTCTTTCCTGATATTTCAGAAATAATGGTAGAGATTTTGTTCAGCTGAAGATTAGCATCAATTAATTTTGTTGCAGTTTTTAAAGATTCCTTTTTCTTTATATTTGACAAATATTTCTCTAACGCCTCAATTTGCTCAATAATATACTCTTTTAATTCCCTATATTCTTCGCAATCTATAAAATCTTGTCTATTTGTCGCATCCTTTATTTTAGGATTATCTTCTTTAGTAATATTCAGATAACCAATAAGATTATTAGAACTAATTTTTTCGAAAAATCCGGAGTACCTCCTTTTGTCTATACCTAATATATCCCGTTTTTTATTCGGATCAGTTTCGTTTTCAGCAAAAGGTGTTGTTATTATACCATCACGATATATTATAATACCATCCACTCTATCTCCACGAAAAGCTGTTTTATATTTTCGTATATCATTTTTATCTAAATAATAAAAATCCAAAGATACTGGGCCAAAGATTCTTTTATTTGTCCTTACAACTAATTCTTCCTTTTTATCATCAAAAAACAAATATTCTTGAAGTTGTTCACCATCGATTATTATCGGATTCAATACATAATGATGGGATGTATCTATAGTAAAATTATTTATTATATCTTTTGACTTGAATTGCTCATATTCATTGCTTATAATCCGAATAGAAAAAGGATAAAGCGGTTTAAATAAAGGAGAGATCAACTTAGCTAATTCAGAACAAGCCCTTTTTATATCATTCTCAGACCAGAGTTGCTCTACTTTACTTAAAAATATTTTTATTTTGGTCCCTTGTTCTTCCCTACTACAAGTTTCTATCCAACAATTATTTTCAACTTCAGTAAAGAACATTGCATTGCGGTTATTTTTCTTCATCTGTTCTGAAGAAATGGACTCATATTTATCCCAGTCCAATTCCAATTTAACCTTTCTAGTTGTACCACGCTGTGTCGTTTCTATAACAACCTTAGAACCTAGCTTTTCAACGGCAAAACGACCGACTCCTTTTTCACCTACGACCTTTCTTTTATATGGAGAAGGTGATATACTTTCTTTACGTTTACTATTAGTACCTACCACCATCCATTTATAACGAATATCATATAATGACATTCCTAGCCCATCGTCTTCCAAACAGATATAACTGTCATTTTCCAAACAACCAACATTATTAAAATATAATGTCACATGATCGGAATTAGCATCATAACAATTTTTTACCAACTCAAAAAGAGCTGTTATTCTATCAGTTATCAATTCTCGACCTAATAGTCTGATTGTACTGACATCAAAATTAAACTTTAATTTAAACGGGTCTGGCATATTCTAATATTTTATCAAAAACGGCCTTTGCTAATAAAGGTGGAACTGCATTCCCTATTTGCTGCTGAATATGCATTAAAGATCCCTTAAAGATAAAATTATCTGGAAAGCTTTGTAGACGAGCAGCTTCGCGAACAGATAACCCTCTATTTTCATACGGATGGATTAACATATTCTTTCTATAATTTGAGATAACAACAGACGGTTTATCTGCTACTAAACGTTTATAGATACCACTATGACAATTATTTTTATTGGAATAATTAAGCATAAGATTCTCTGGTATAGCACGCCAATTTTCGCCTTGCTTAATATAGGAATATCGTTCAATTACATAATCTGCATTTTTTGAGACATAATTCTGCGGAGATTCTTTTGAGCCATTTCTCATTAAACGGGCATATTCACAAGCTCTGTTTTCTTCACACCTATAAGGTAAGTACTCATCAAATTGTCCATTTTCCAAAATCGGAAGATCTCCTATAGCTTCATTTACAGAGACTGATTTCCCTTCCTTTTCAGGAAACTGAAAATCAATTCCCATTCTATTTCCAACCATAATAAAACGATTTCTATGTTGCGGGACACCATAATCAGAAGCCACTAAAATTTTGTCTGCTATTTTATAGCCTAATTCTACGAAACATTCTTTTATAATCTTAAGCGTTGCCCCCTTCTCAAAATTTACAATACCCTCTACATTCTCGAAAAGAAACCACTCTGGATTCAAATCTCGTACAAACCTTACAAATTCTTCAAATAATACATTATTAGGATTACATTTATTCCTTGTTTTAGTATTAGATGTTGAAAAACCCTGACAAGGCGGGCCCCCAAACACAATAAAAACATTATTTTGATCTTCTATATATTCGCATGGCCTAATATTATGAATGTCATCTTGTAACATTATAGTATTTGGATGGTTATGTCTGTATGTTTCTGCAGCATATTTATCACGCTCTACTGCAAATATAATTTCGATGCCAGCCATCTCTGCCCCTAAGCTGAGACCGCCTGCACCACTAAATATATCAACTCCTATTGGCATAAATTCTCCATTATATACTAAATAAGACAAAGGTAACACTTTTTATCATATAGCACAATTTATAAGAAAGAATTTTATACTCTTCAGTTATTTAAGGCTTCTGTCAATCAAAAAAATATGATTAAGCGTATACTCCAGTGATTTTAAAGTCTGTTCACGAAATGCTGGTTTAAGTTGACATTCCCATACTGTAATACAATGCCATCCCATAGAAGCAAGCTCTTTTTGCTCTTTAATATCACGTTCCTTATTTTTCTGGATTTTGTCCTTCCAGAACTCTGAATTTGTTTTCGGTAGTACAAAGTACTTGCATCCATCATGACCATGCCAGAAACATCCATTTACAAATATTACAGTTCTGTATTTCTGCAATACCAGATCAGGATGCCCAGGCAGACGAGGATGATTCAGCCGGTAGCGGAAGCCCCGGCTGAACAAGAACTTACGGACCTGTAATTCCGGCTTGGTATTCTTGCCACGTATTGCTGACATATTCTTATGTCTCTGTTCTTTTGTCAATCGGTCTGCCATAAATGATTATTCAGTAACAAAACTTTTTATAGGAATCAGCTGTGGATGATAACTGGTCTTCGGATTCCTTGTTATTGGCAATAAGTTCAGTTCTCCAAAGTCAACCGCAACATCCGTTTTGACTTTATAAGTCAAATATAAATCTGCATCTTTCTTAGTTGTTATCACATCATCCTGCATCTTGGATTTAGGAACCAATGTCGGTCCTGTACCATCAAAAATGAACAGTTCATATCGGTTGCTTTTATTGTGTATCAATAAGTACCTTGCTTTTGTAAACCCTTCTACCAGAGTAAGTGTTGCTCCATTCATTTGCAAAGCTACACCTACAGTTCCAGTTCGCTTTAGAGTTGATATAGCGTTATCAAAATTAACACCTTCCTTTACAATACAGAGAGCAAGGTCTGTATTATCTGCCTTATATTCTACTATAGGTTGAACGTCAGGAAGAACTTCGTTTGGATCCTGACCTAAACGGCATTCTTCCACATAAAATGCAGTACGCAACATTTCTATTAGTTCTTGATTAGTTTCTATATTTTCTGGCTTTCTATCAAGAGCTAATGAGTATACAGTCTCATCCGTATAAGGTGTATACACCTTACCTATCAGTTCCTTGAAATGCTGCTTTATATATTCTTCTCCATTTATGTGTACCTTAGCACGCATTGCATAGAAACTGTAATCCTGCTGCAACCACTCTTGTATCTCCTTGCGGAACATTCTTCTCACTTTCTGTTTCCATTTATTCTTTTGACTTCTATCATCACGGGCATAAAGTGAGAGTACATAAAGGAAATTTACGTCATAGTGAAAAAGAAGAAGTGTATCTCTGTCAAACAAGCGATTTTCATAATGCGTTTTCTTATGTCTCTTATTTTCCCTATGAGTCTGCACAATACCGTCATCTGCATAGTCGAATTTTTCATTCATCATTGCAGAAACAAAAAAATTCGGGATAATATTATATCCTTCAGTTATGTCATCCCTTAACCTGACTCCAGATTCCGGCTCTTTATTATCCAAAAATATATCAAGATTCCATTGAATTACATTACGTGCGTAAGTATATTGTTTATATATGGATTCAGAACCGAGTTCATGCCCCATTTTATAATACTTACTATCACCGATATAATATGTTTGCTTATCTTCATTATCAATCAGGCTCTGCGCTGTAAACAAGTGATCAACCACTTTACCGTCCTCCTGTTTCTTATCCATTCCATCAGGTAACGGTTTATCTCCAATAAGTTCATCTATTATAGCTTCGAAGACTATATAGAAGTTCTTAACCAATAGATATTCTTTATGTTCTGTTGATACACGCAAATGTCGGGATTCATCAAAAAAAGCAAAGCATAATTCCCAGAGTTCTATAGCCTTATCGGAAAAATACTTATACTTTATCTGGCGCAGTCGCGTACAACCATATCCATTCAGATAAGCTTCAAATTTTTGTCCTTTAATAAGTGGAAATTGAACACAGATATTCTTAGTAAAACCATATTTATCCCCAATATAATTCAATATTGAGAAGAATATGACAAGCAGTTCTTCATCAAAATTTATCTGACGCTTCTTATTTGCCGGATTCAGATAAATCGGAGAATTTTCCTGTATTATAGCTGGTTGCTTAGCTATAGTCCTTGTCCAATTAATCTTGTTCAACCCACTATGCATATTCTTCACAATATAGAAGAAAAAGCTTTGATTCTCCTTTGCAAACCTGATAAGTGTAAGCAATATATCCAGATATGTATTGCTCCTCCTGCGACGGCCACTTCCTACTTGCTGTATTCTTTTATGATATACGATTCCTGTATCAGACTGTTTATCATCCTTATATACAACAATTGCACGATATATCCAGACTGCAAACTTATAGACAAAATCACGTTCTTCTTTTGTAAGCGGATTATGTTCATCCAAATCAAGTATTTCTTCAGGACGATATTTACCAAAAACCAGATTTGCCTTCTTTGAATCTTTTGATTTATCATCCATCAATAAAACCTTTGGAAGAATAAACACACAGTCACGCTGTAAGGTATTATAATAATACCCTACATAATGAACAGACACCTTACCCTCTACATTCTCCAAAGCATCAATGCCATAGAGAGTGTCTTTTACATCAGTGACATTATATTGATATTCTTCTATAAGTATTCTCATTCCCTAATCTTTTCTATATGAATACCTAAATCACTTTCATTTACCTTATTCACAAAATCTTGTATTCTCTCAGGGTTAAATTGATTTGAAACATACACAGTTGTTCCGTCAGTTAATATATGAATCTTTGATTTATCAGCTAATTTTTGGTCTTTAGAATCTACAGTTCTCTCTTTATATTGAACTTCAGTTTCAATAAGATTAGGTATTTTAACTCCTAAAGACAGCCACCTAGAAACTACATCACTACTTGACAAACTAGGATTTTCAGAACAGAACATTTTAATGGCCTCAAAAGGAGCACGGCACTTTCCATAACTACCAATACCATTTATTGAATACCTTGAAGTATCAGTGTTTCCTCTTTCATCAACCTCATTAATATCAGGATCAGTATTCTCAGATTCTTTATTAACCGCACTTACAATTCTTACGTCAAGATTCTTCAGGAAAAGTTCAACCTTTTCTTCAGCAACCTTAGATTCATGTCCATCCGATTTATAGAACTTGTCAAATGTCAACTTGTGTTCCTGTCCTTCAGAGTCTTTCTCATCATTGAAAATATCATTATTAAACTCATAATCTTTGAACACGTCATTCCACAAATAGAATAATACTTTTCCAACAAACCTATCTGGCTTGATTATTTTGTCCTTGTCAGCTTTGCAGAAAAAGTAACCAAGTTTTTTATCTTCTGAGCTGGTAGTTGAAGCAATCTTATCATTTATTTTTGTCAGGAAATCCCACCAATCATAATGCTTTCCGTCAACTTCAATAACCCATCCTTTACCAGCGTCTGAAATAGGCATATAAGTCCAATCCCAACGACGTTTAAATGCTGAGTCTATTGGAAATAGTGATTGATCACTGGTATTCATTGTAGCCCAGATGTATAGGTTGTTTGGCAATACCAACAGTTCACCTTTAAATATTTTCCCTGCTATGGACTTGCCATTATACATTGAATCTATCTCAGATACTTTCTCATTAGGCAATTTAATTTCTTTAAAAGCTTCATTAAGTTGCTTTTGCATATCTTTATCTGCAGTAATAGGATAGTCTGAGTATCCGGCATCATTACGGTCCAACAATTGAAAAAGGTCACCAAAAATTTGAGCACAGTTACCTCGATTAATTTCCTCTATCACAAGATACTGTGGAGTTCCATCCAACCACATCTTCCAGGCATTAATATATGCCTGTAAAAATGACTGAGCCACAAATTTATATACAATTTGCTCCTTATGTAATGATGTCCCCCCTATTTTCATCGGTTCTCCCAACTCATTACATATTGGCAGCATGTCCGTAGTGGGTTTATATGCTCCTACAAATGTAGAATAATCACTATCAGGATGAAATGTCGTACGAATAACCTCTTTATCTCTTGTGATTCTGTTAATTGTGTATGACTTACTTGTTCCTGGTGCACCATAAAATATTTGCTGAAGAATCTTGTTCTTATCAGTTATATTTAAATGATTTCCAGCCACAGTTGTTACATTAATATCTTGACTTTTAAAAAAGGAAATAAAGTTTTCATACATTAACTGAGGAATATAATATAAATTATACTCAGTTGAATTTGTATCCATAATAGCAAAATAGTCTTCTGAATTATCTGGCCATTTTAAATGTAGCTTGTCAATGAAAAAATCCTTTATTTGTGAACGTCCTGTCTCTGAATTTGAATAAGCCTTTCTATCTTCTCGCTTGGTTACTTCAGCAAGTTTTAATTCAATACGATAATCACTTAAGTGAGCATGTTTCTCACTTAACGGTTTGAATACAAGATTTATTATAGGATTTATATCTTCAACAGGTATCTGAAAAAAATCCAAACACCAAGACTTTCCTAATTCAAATTGTTTTCCTCCATTATCAACAATATCATTAGCTCTAAACTGTTGAATTTTAAGATTGCTCTGTGCCATTTTATAATAGTTTACCCCACTGTTCCGCCAAAGCTTCTGCAAAACCTGGGAATGTTTTACTTCTTAATTTTCGTCGCTCCTCTGTTGATATTTTTGTATTAAATGAATCAGAATACCACTTAGGTAATGAACGGCCACTAGATAAAACAACTCTTTCACCTGGGTCTACAATATTTGTTGGTGTAAGTGGTGGAAGGTTATGTAGCCAAAGGCAAGTCTTCTTGGAAGCTGAGTCCCCAAACCAAAAGGGTTGTACTATCTGATCTGGTTTTCGATAGACTGAATTCATACATCCTACAGGATTCTCTATTGCCCATCTTTTTATATTAGTTTTAGTAAATTCCATAAAGAATTCTTCTGCTTCTTTTTTATGCTGCCTTCTTCCAAGATGATTTGGATGTTCTCTTCTTTCTTCAATTGGTAATCCTGCGTCATCAGGATGATATAGCCATCTAGCTCCACTTACAGATAAGTAAGTACATGGAGGATGTGCAATCATTAAATCCCACGTTTCCCCTTCTGGAAGATAATATAAACTACCATTTTCAAGATGTCCACCTCGGTTGGGGATAACCTTAAGAACGTCCTCCATAAAATGCCATTCTGGATGACCACCACTGCATTCAACTATATCGCAACTGAAAGCATTATGTCCTCTTTCTCTAAAAGCCTTACAAACCGCTTGGCTTTCCTCACATGCTATTAAAATATTTGCCATTTTACTTTATTATTCTATATAATGAATCTGCAATTGCCTTTGCAAAATTAACTGGAACAGCATTTCCTATCATCTTATAACAATAAGCTTTATTCCCTAAGAATTCATAATCATTCGGGAAAGTCATAAGATTTGCAGCTTCGCGTATTGTAATAAATCTAGCTTGATCTGCATCAGGATGAATAAACATAAAACCATCTTTTTGCAGATGAGCGACAACCGTAGGTGAAGGTTTGTCCCATTCCAAGTTTCTATATTTACGATACAAAGTATTTTTTCCTGTCACTTGTTTATAGAAATCTATTGCTTCCTGCTGACTACATTTGTTCATTCCTTTTGTTATCCACTCCCTAAGTACCTGAATATCTCTAGCACTACAATGTCTTGGTAAATGATACGGATCTGATTCATCAGTTGCTTTATGAGATACATTTTTTCCTTTTATCTTTTCCACAATTGGTAATGGGAATATTGGCGGAAGTTTTCCTATAGCATCTCTTACAACCTTATGTTCTGAACATCTGTGCCTTGAAAAATCATTATAGAAATCAGATAAAGAGAATTTTTCATCTTTTTTTATTCCTATCAATATAACACGTTCTCTATTTTGAGGAACAGAATAATCATATGCATTATAAACAGCGTTTGCAAAAGCATCTGGTTCTAGTGTCGTATAGCCTATTTCTTTAAAAGCCTTATATATTCGTTCAACGACTGATTGTCCCCCAGGTTTTGCACTAAGCATCCCTTTTACATTCTCAAAAACAAAAGCTTTCGGTTTAAAAGCATCTACGACCTTAACAAAACTCTCAAAAAGATAATTTCTATAATCATCTTTCATTGAATTTTTATCAGTAGCTCTCCCATGAATAGAATAAGCCTGACATGGAGGCCCACCAATAATTAAATCAACATTCTTATCACCTATGATATACTTTAAACCATGTCTTGCATCCTCAGAGTTATTGCTTCCATATTGCAGAATTGATTCATCAGTCCAATGGCCATAAATAAGTTCATCTGTTTTTTGAATATCAAACAAAACAACTTTCTTTCGTGCATCTTCCTCTGTTTCCTGCCATTTGCTAACCAAACGCTTCCTAAGAGTCTGTACCATAGGAAGCTCCCACTCAACATGAGCAAGTCCATTAAAGTATCCTGATTGCATAAATCCTTCAGAGAGTCCTCCACAGCCAGCAAAAAGATCAATAAAATTATATTTTTTATCCATTAATAAACCATTCTGACCATTCTTATAATTCTTTCTTAAATTCTTCAAATCGAACCAAGTCTGATAATTCAACATCCAATAATTTAGCTATTTGCATAAGACTTGCTAAGTCTGGTTGGTTTGCATTTGTACACCATTTAGATATAGTAGTCTGATCTTTACCTAATTGTTCAGCCAACCATTTGTTAGTACGTTTCTTTTCTGCTAGTACTACTTTAAGCCTATTCAATTCTCTAATTTCCATCTTGACCGAAATTTTATGAAATGCAAATATAATAACTATATCCATAACCATATAGAAATTAAGCAAGAATTATGATTAAATCCAAATAATATGATTTTAAATCATTTGAAAGTAGTCTTGAATTGACTAATTTGACTATCATTAGAATTGGTTGTCAGATTTGAGTGCGATTAACTAATCTGTTTTACACTTTAACTATTGGTTCACTATTCGGCTTTACACATCCCGCTGATTGAACTAAATCGGTTTACATTTGAACCTTGTTACACTGAATAGCTTTACTGTATTTTTTAGGCACAGCTCCGGGACGGCTTATATCCTTGAATACTCATCTTAAAACAAAGGCAAGCTGTCCCGACTGTTCGTATTACATGCGATGCCGGAACAACTTGCCTTATGCTACGGAAACTTACCGGCTGACTTGCTTCGTATCACGATACCAGGCAAGTTTCAGCCGACAGGTTCATACAATCATACTGATAAATCAGGACAGTTGCCAAAGACAGAGGCTTTAAGGTTGCGCTACTCTTAACTTTAAAGGCTCTAACATTGGCAACTGATATTAGGCTACATATCTGAAAAAGAATACTGCGTTCTCCGAAATCACTGGATACTGAATATATAGAAAACATTGGAGCATCATAGCCGGAACCGTTTCTTATGTGCAAAGGTACTGCGGACTGGAGAAACGCCAAGTGACGCTTACGCTTTCAGTCGGAGGACTTGACGGCAGCCTTCCGCAAATTTTCTCATGCCTCAAAAATTTGGGTATTCCGTCTGCATTCTCTGACTTCCCACTTGTCTTTTTCTCCCTCTGGTCCGCAGTCACAAATGCACATAAAACGGTTTTTCCCGACTATGAAGCTCAAAGAGCTTTACTGGAGGGAAAAGAATTGGAACTTCAAAATCATGTGTTATGCGAACAAAAAGAATGAGTATCAAACAATCTTTTAATTTTTTACTGATATGTGCAGATTGATGACAACACAACTGGCGGAAGCTCTGGAGGGGTATCCGCTCTACTCCCAGGACGGCAAGGGAAAAGAGGCTGTTTGCCGTGCGGTTTTTGCCCTTGGTTCTGTAAGGTGGTTTATCCTTGAAGGAAACAGGGAGGATGACGATGTGATTCTATTCGGTATCGTAGTCGGACTCATGGAAGATGAATACGGGTATGTTTCCCTCAATGAGCTTTCGGATGTGGAGCTTGACTTGAGTGCTCAGGGGTTTGGCAAGCTTCAGGTAAGACAGCAGCAGAACTTTAAGCCGGTTCCGCTGAAACAGATTCAGGACAGCAGACTTCAGGACTTTCTTGCAAGATTTGAATAGGCTGTATGAAAACAGAAGTGGCCGGTCCTATCCGTCACGGACAAGACCGGCTGCTTATTATAGCAGGTAAATGAAAACAAAACTATAATTGTATGGTAAATGGAAAATTGTCGTAATATTTTTAATATCGCTGCCCGGCATGGGTGGAGCGTTTCTATGGAAAATATGGATGGAATCCGGTTTCTCAATTTCAAACAGAAAACTTCGAGCGGTGTGCCGTTCTGCTTTACCATTGAAGCCGGTGACGGTACAGCCGGCTGCATAGCAAAAGAAATATTCTCTTTCGTCAGTGCCGTTGTTCCTGAACAATGTGCAAGGGAGTGGATGATTCAGTCAGGAGCAATGGAAGCGTCGGAGCTCCTTCAGGCCGTGGCTGACATGGAGGATGTCAGGCTAAGGGCAAGGCTGCTGGCTCTTGAACTTGCAGCTATGAATGTCAGATATAATGTCCTGGATACCATTCCATGGGACAGACTGAACTAACGGTGTTTCTTACGCTTGCGGCCACGTTTGGGCAGACCGGTTTCCTTGTAGGCTATCAGGTCAATTCCTCTGAACACTCTTTTTGCCTTGTCAGGTATCTTCAGGAAAGCCAGCGGCTTTTCCATATAACGGATATAGGCATAGATGGTGCAGCGATGAACACCCAGGTAGCGTGCTGCCTCCTTTACTGAATATGTCTTTTCCGGAACAACTTTCATTATTTCTCATGCTGGTTAATCTTTTCGATTATGGGATACAGCAAATGTAAATAACTGATTATTTGCTGTCAATACGTCAAATATGGGATTATTCCGGAGATTGTGGGATTTGTATGGATTATGTGTTACCTGTCATATTCAATACGGCTGGGGTAAGGCGATTGATAACGAATCTGTTTTATGAAAATCAGGAAGGCATATATTTGATGGTTGACAGCGTTGACAGCAAATCCAATGAAAATTCGTTATAAAGTCTATCTAGGAAGTTGCTGTAATACAGTATATTATATTCTTTCTGATTTTTCTTAAAAAGAATAGAGTATTATAATGTGTCAACGTTTGGCTATGGATTTTTAGCGGACTGAAAATTATGGCTACACTTGTCAACGTTTGTCAACGCATGATTTCTTCATGAAGTATCTGATACACTGACAGATACTCTCTGTCAACACTGTCACCCTTGAAACGGGTGCATTTTATTATCTGAAAACATATGATGCGAAAGGGATACATGGTTATCCTAATGTACCATTACAGCCACAGGTTTGTTCAGCATGCCTCTGCAGATATTTTTTTGCAAAGGTATCTCCGGCATTGCAAACGTCAAACACAGGGCTGAAAATCTTCCTCAAACGGAATTGAGCGTATTTTCAGCTTTCCTTGAAGTTTGCCTTATTGAATGCCTGCGCTTCTGAGAACTGCAAAAAATATCCTTCGGGCAAGCTGAAAAACTTGCAGACAGAAGGGAAAAAATCAGAGCGTATGGTACAGATGGACGAAAGCATTAGAAAGCAGTTGGAAAAGCCTCAGACATGGTTCTGCAAGTATTTTCCCAAACGTATTCAGAATGTGGGCGAGAAGGAAATCGCCGACAGACAGTTGGTTTATGACTTCAAGGACGGAAGGTCTCATGAAGCGGTGGCACAGATGACGGCAGCAAGAATGATTGAGGAACACGGCAGCAGATGCTCACAGTTGGTATTCATTCCGGTTCCGGCATCATCGGTAAGAAAGAATGAAATCCGGTACATGGACTTCTGCAGAAGGGTATGTGAACTCACAGGAGCTATAAACGGATATGACCATGTAAGGGTATGCGGAGAAAGGCTCGCAGTTCATGAGAACCGCAAGGCTGAAAAGGAAATCAGAAAGGTGAGCATCATCGAGTTTGATGAAGAGTGGTTTAAGGACAAGACGGTTATAGTCTTCGATGATGTGATAACACGTGGAATAAGTTTCGGTATGTATGCGAATCAGTTGGAGAGTTTCGGAGCGAATGTCATTGAAGGTATCTTCCTTGCAAGGACTCATTATAAAGTATAGAATTATGGACAGAATATTATCAGACAAATCAAAATCACTGGCTTTCACGGGACACAGAACTATTCCTATAGAAAGGCAGAATGAAATAAGGGCACGGCTCGTTGAAGCCGTGTCCGTCGCCTGCAAATCGGGTATAACATGCTTCTTCTCAGGCATGGCCATGGGGTTCGACCTGATGGCCGCTGAAACTGTATTGTCACTGAAGGGAAGGTATCCGGATATACGGCTCATTGCCGTTGTACCTTTCAGAAGACAGAGCTGCCGGTGGCCTCCAATTGAAAAGGAACGTTATCAGAAAATAATTTCCCAGGCTGACCAAGTTATCATATTGAGTGAACACTATTTTCACGGGTGTCTTCTAAGGCGCAATGACTTCATGCTGGAGCATTCATGTGGCGTGATAGCATTTTATGACGGCAAACCTTATGGCGGGACATTCTATACCTACAGGGAGGCAAGGAAAAGATGTATTGATATAATCAATCTGTACTGAAAACCTGCCCGGATTATAGTGAAAATATTGTACAAAACAGATATGCAAATTTCTTGCACATCTCATTTATAATGCTTATATTTAGATAGTTAAACGAGTTATAAGGGGTAGTTTTATGAATAACATCTACAACCGGTACATTTGGCTGCTGCATACAGTCTACCAGGAAAGAAAGGTCACTTTTGAAAGGCTTTGTGATATTTGGAAGCACCATTTCCTGTACAATGGAAAGCCGCTGAGTCTGCGTACATTCCACCATCACAGAAAGATGATTGAGGACAACTTAGACATAATTATTGCGTGTAACAGAAAGGACTATACATACTACATCCAGAATCTGGATGAAATACTCGGTGACAGCTGCCGGAACTGGCTGTTCAACAGCCGTATCATTGATGTGGCTCTGAAAAGCAGTCCGTGTCTGTTCCATCGTGTCGTACTGCCTGACATATCAAGTGGTATTGAATACCTGCCGGATATATCGGAATGTATCAGCGATGGGCATGAATTGTACATATTCTACACCAATGACAAGGGCAATGAAGTGGAAGGCCGTTTCCGACCGGAAGGTTTGAGGCTCTTCCATAACCGCTGGTATTTGCTTGGGTACAGGAACGGATCAGAATTCTGTGCTGTTCCTCTTGATGCACTGACAAGAATCTATCTCAGCGGAAACAGGTTTCAGACTGACTGCAAATTTTCGCTGGCGACTCGTCTTTCAGACTCCATTGGTGTTGTGGCTCCGACCGGACAGCAGCCGGAAGAGGTTACACTAAGGGCTTATGGTTCATTTGCCGATTATCTGAGAAAACATCCTTTCCACCATTCGCAGGTGGAAAGGAATGATATGGGGAGTTTCACGTCATTTGATTACAAACTTCTTGTGACAGATGAACTGGTGGATGAAATCCTGGCTCTCGGTGATAAGGTGGAGATTACTTTTCCGGAAAAGTTGAGAATGAAATTACTACAGAAGATTGGGCGTATCAGAAACAGGTATGCAACATAAAAATCTGCAATTGTAGAATATTACTTTTGAGTAGTAAACATTCGCTCAATCATTGCTTCAAGCTCTGGACTCAATGGACGTTCTGTGTCCATACACTCCTTCTCACCGGCAACCAGGTCACCATATATATTCCTGTAACGTTCAGCCTCACTGCCATCACAGCAAAGCATAGCCGTCTCAAACTCCTTAATCATTTTCTTACGCTGGCTCTCTGGATATTCCTTAGTCTTGCCATAACTGGTAATAGTAAATGTTCTTGCCATAATCATAGGATTTATTTGTTTTACCTTTGTTTATAATCATCATCACTATACTAATATACGAAAATATTCTGATAATCATAAATTTAACCATATAAAACTTCTAAAGATTTTAATCAAAGGCGGATGAAAAACAATCGGAATCCGCATATCTTTTTATCAGAAATACAACTATAACAATGAAGGTATTAATGGTACAATCCTAATTATTTAAGCAAAAAAACTTATATAAATCAACATTCCCAAAGCGGTTGTTCCAACCAGTTATCAACGAATCCCATAGCTTGTGTGTCAATCATCGGATATTTTTCCAAAAGGGCTAAAAGATTCTGCTTGAAATCATTATCAGGCCGTATTATGTCTATAAAATGTTTCAATATACATAGTGTAAAGAAGACCCGTCCCTGTTGTACATCATCTTCCAACCAAGGTCTGAGCGGTCTTGTCATGGTGAGAGCACGTAAAGATAAAGAACGGTTCCACAATCTTGCATGATGACAGCATGAATTACGGGTAAGCGTAATAATAGTCATCCAGGAAATGAACACGGGAACAGATAAGCCAAAATATCTGGCTATTTTTTTGCGAATTTGATTACTTGAAATATTCTCATAGACTCTGGTAAGAGTTCCTAATGGAATAATCTCCGCAATCATCCATGATGGAGGGTATGGTTCCTCGTATGACTCCTTAAAATGAAGAATGAAATCTTCACGACTGGCCTGAATTTCCTTATCCACAAGTTGTATAGTCTTATTAAACTTGTCACTGTTCGCAAAATATTCAGGTTTGGACATCCAGAACACATCTTCAGTTTCTTCACAGGCTATATTCGTTATGGCACTTCTGACTGCTATTTCGATACGTTCTATCTGATTGAATAAAAGCAAACGTAATTCACGGTCAAACTCATATAAACTGAGTGCTTTACCTAAAGTACTGTCACTCTTATAAATATGTTCTGATTTCGGAGCTTTTAAAAAGGGATATAAATATCCGGATAATCGGTAATAACCAATAGACCGTAATATATGTTCAGCATTTTCCGTGTCAGAACAATCAAGTCCACGATTTTCTAAAATTACCAGAAGCTCGGATGGGGATGAATATTGTTTGGTGTATCTCATATATAAAAAAACGACCCGCCGATTTAAGCATTGTGAAGAGGCTTGGCGGGTTCTTGTGTTGCAAAGATATGTAAAAATCATGATTCAACAAAATATTCTGCTGATTTTCATATCCAAAACAAGCTTCTTCTTTATTTTTTTTATTTATATCAATCTCCTTTATTACTTATATGACCTGATGATTAAAATGATAAATCCTGTTGTACCGGAACTGAAGGCTGAGAATCTGATTTGTCAGACAAAACTTCCTGCATGTCCTGCACTTCAGCCACAACCTCAGTTTCAAGATCCAGCCCGAAAGTCTCTTTCAACTGGAGATAATCAAAGCATAATGCCTTAGGTCGGTTTACCTTTACCTTCTTAACCTGCTCGCCATTTACAATGTCGATGGTATAGTCAGGAAGTCCGCTTGGCAGAAGTATGGTGAATCTGTCCTGTTTCAGGCCCAGATATGAAGCATGGGATTTCAGGTACGACATGATGGTGGACCAGTTCGAGCGGTTGGAGGTGGAACCTGCATTCCGGCTGTTGAACAGTGATGCTACGGCTGCTGTGTTCAGATAGAGAATCGGACGTGCCTCCTTAAATTCTATATCTTCCTTGACAGACAACGGACGGAAGGATTTCATATACCTTATACGGTAATGTGCCTTCTCAATACATTTCCCTGAAGTCTGGAATCCCTGAAGCATACTCCAGAAGTCCGCTATTTCCGAACTTTCCTGAGCCAGTTCATTCTGATTGCGTATTCCCCTGACTGCCGTATCAAACAATTCTGCATAGCTGAAAGGCACGTCAATTACTGTCTCCAGTGTTCTGAAGGTGGCCAGTGGAATAACCCAGTTCCCGAATATACGGTCATGGATGGTTTCATTCTCCAGTTTCGCAGCCAGCTCACGCTTGGTGATGGAATATATTTCCGGAAAGTTCTTCTCAAACAGTTCCCGGTGTCCCAGTATTTCCAGAGTGAGGTGGGTTAGTCCCATATTGCAGACTGATACAAGGTCTTCATAAGCCCTTTTCTCATTCTGGTTGAATGATGTCTTTGAAAAGGCAAGGAAGATGACACGGGTATAGAGTGCCATATCCTGTGTCGGCTTGTCCTGGCCGCAAAGGGCTACACCGGTAGTGACAATAGTTTGTGCTGCCATACCGTCTGCGTTCGTATTCTTCTTGGTCTGGCCGCCACCGCCCCAAAGTCCTTTCAAGTAAGCTATTTTTCGTATGTCGAGGTCATTCTTGTATTCATCAAGCACAGCAAGGGTGTTGACGGCCTGTGATACACGGTCGTTCATGGCCGGTACGGAAGTTACTCCGAGATTGGGCGGATCCACTCCGTGCAGGAAGAAGGACTGGAGGGAAGTAGCCAGGGTTGTCTTACCGGTTCCTTTCTCACCGAAAAGGTTCAGGATGGGAAAGTGGCGGGTGCGTCTGAATATTATGTCACGGAAGAGGGTGGCAAGCAGGTAACAGAAGGCTACGCTTGCGTTCTCACCGAACACTTCCATTAGTCTGCCTACATAGTCATGTAGCTTTATCCCGTTACGGTTCTCATGCACCATAAGTCTCTCAAACTGGAATATCTCCGGATTGTTGAGATAGATTTTTGAAGTGGCCGGTATATAGAAGGCCTTGCCGTTGATTCCACGGACAATACCCAAATCGTCAACGGCATTGAATGCACTTGCAAAGAATATGCCGTTACCGAAAGCGAAGAATCCTTCAGCTGCATTCCAGCCGAGCTTTCTGATGCGTTCTGCCGTATCGGTCTTTGAGTACAGGTATTCCTTTACACGGTTGAGTTTGTCTATCTTGGCCAGCCATACATAATTGCCCAGTGAGCCGACCTTCTGCTGGAAGTTGCTCAGTGAGCAGAGTTCTGACTCCTTCAGTTCTATTACCCGGCATACATTATACATATTCCTCATACGGAAGATTCTGGTTCCGTTTATCTCATCCTCGATATGGAACAGCGGTTCCATGATGAAGTTGGAGATTCTTGACGGTTCATCATCATCTTCACCGATGGAGTAGTAACAGTTTTCCCTGACGAAAAGTCCGAACTGGCGCAGCAGTTCAGCTTCACGCTGCATCTCGTTCATGGCCGCTGGCCTGTCGTTCCTTCTCCTGGCTTCACCACGTGCCTGTGTAACAGCATCACGCCATAGCTTTACCTTGCCGTGCAGTCTGGAAAGCTGTTCTATGCACTGGTCATACACCAATTGGTCCTTTATATAACGCAGCAGGTCTGCTATTTCCGCTACACACTTTCTTTCCTCTACCATGGAACCAGCTACCAGGAAACGTTTCTGTGCCAGCCAGATGATGAAATGCTTTTCAGGCAGTGAGGTATAATCCTCCCTGCTACGGATATAGCTGTCGGCATCATTCTTGGCATATTGTACTTCTCCTACTGTTTCTGACGGTATTTCAGCGAAAGGAAGTTCTCTTACTGTCACATGGAATCCTTTTCTTATGGCTGCAGCCCCGTTGGTCATCACCGCCTCAAATCCCGGTCCGAATGGTTTGCCTTCCGCAATATCCGAATCAGGGATAAAGCACAGTGATGAAACATATTTCTTTAGTTGCTCGAACTGGTTGTCACTCCAGGCAGTTCCAAGGGATGCTACCGTATTGTCGAATCCTATCGACTGCATTCTCAGTACATCCGGAGCACCTTCCACAATAATATAATAATCCGCATCACGCAGTCTTGCGGCACGGTCAATGCCGAATACTGTTTCTCCCTTGGAGTAAATCATGCTTGTTGCCGAGTTGATGTACTTGGGAGCCTTCCTGTTATCTCCGATATATCTGGCCGTATAGGCAATGATGCGTCCCCATCTGTTTCTCACGGGAATCATGATACGCTGGCGGAACATAGCATATGTATTTCCGTCCTCGCCACGCTTGAACATGCCGAGTTCGTACAATAGTTCTTCACTCAAAGCTTTGTTTCGGCAGAAATCCATAAAGGTCTGGCCGTCTTTCGGTGCATAGCCTATTCCGGCAAAGGCACAGAACTCCTCATGCCACCGGCCGTATGCGTAGGCTCTGGCATCAAGGCTCTCTTCCTTGTCTGTTGCTCTTAAATTTTGCAGGAAGAAAGACTGTACTGTATCGAGAACTGTCAGAAGTGACTCCCGGTGCCTGGCTTCAGCCATCTGTTCCTCACTGCGCTCTTCACTGATGTATTCTACCAGAATATTATGGTTTCTGGCTATAAACTCCACGGCAGCACTGAAGGAAAGATTTTCCTTTTCCATTATAAATGTAATGGAGTCACCGCCACGGTTACAGCTGAAGCAGTGGAAGAGATTCTTACTTGGAGTGACGGCAAAGGATCCAGTCCGCTCCGTATGGAACGGACAGAGCCCCATCAGGGTTGAACCTTTTCTGGAGAGACTGACATAAGGCCTGAGTACATCTTCTATGGCAAGTTCCCTTACTTTCCGTATGGTTGTTTCGCTTATCATATCGTCCTCAGTAAATTCCAACAATCTATTATTGACTGGCCGGAGTATTTAGGACGGCTAACATTACCGGGATTGAGCTGTTTGATATATCCGTTTTCCCTGTATTTCCTGAGTGTCTTGTTGCTGATACCGAGTTCAGCACAGGTGCGCTTGACTGAATAGACACCGTTTGGATCACACGCTGGTCTGATTTCCTTCATTATTATAAAATCATTATGAATGTGCGATACAAAAGACCTGTCAGGCTTTATCATCGGTGATAACTAAGCTGGTGAACAAAGGTTACTGACGCACATTCCTGTACCTACTATAATTGTTTTCTTTATATTTCATAGAGTATCACGGCTAAATTAAACATATATAGTTTACCACTATTAAAATATTAGCCATAATATGTTTATCATTTGTCTTTTTTGACTGGTCTTTCAGTCTGTTTCGACTGACTTTCATCAAAATAGTCCTGGGTGGTACGCTGCAGAAGCCTGAGGTCTGCTGTGCGGTATTCCACCTTACCCGGCCTTTTATAGGAAACCACCTTTCCCTGACGTTTCCACCTTTCTACATTCCTGCGGCCAAACAGCTCGTATGCCTTCCTTTGGCTGATGAATTCAGGATCATCCTTATCGGCTTTCAATTGCCTGACAATTCTGGAGGAGAGGTCATTCAGGAATGTTTCGTATGGTATAAGATGGTCCAGAAACTGTAATATCTTCATATAAACCTGATTTGGTTTCTATACTGTTCGTTTTACCGTGATGGTTTGGTTTTCTCTGTCAGTCCTGGTCTTAAACTGACGGTTATAGATGGCACCAAGCTCTGAAGCCTGTGTACGGACGCTTTTCAAACGTGAAATGGGAAATGAAACGGATTCACCTACTTCAAGGGCAACAAGTGCCGGACGGATTTTTTCTAAGTTTTCAGACATAATTGTTGGATGTTTAATATTTAATGTTTAACTTTGTATTCACCAAATGAATAGGTTACACTACAAAGTAACATAAAATGGTTTATATAACCAAATATTTGTTTGATGATTTATTGTTTAAGATATATTTATTGAAGGAATCGCATGGATAATGACATAAAACACGTGCATGTAGGTCAGGCTATCGACAAAAGACGCAACGAGCTTGGATTGAGCAAATCTGAGCTTGGGCGCAAAATAGGTGTACCGCAGCAGCACATAAACCGCATACTGGAAAGGGAGACAATGGAAACGAGCAGGCTTATTAAAGTCAGCGAAGCATTGGACTTCAATTTCTTTTCCCTTTTCTGTCCGAGACAGCATCATATATCGGCACACCTTGCAGCCGTTTCATTGGATGGAAATGCAAATAATCTGATAGGTGATGCTGAACTGGCCGTGCAGTTATCCAGCGAAAAGAAAGAAACAGAGAACCTGAGGGAAACAATCAAGCTTCTGAAAGAGCAGATAGAGAGTCTGAACTCACAGATTTTACGTCTTGATTCAAACCTGAAGGATAAGGACGTGATTATTGAGCTATTGAAAGATAGGAAATAAACAATACTGAAATTTAAATGAATGCGTCATCTCGTTACAGAGAGAGGTCAAATCATTCATCCTTAATATCTATTGCAACTGCTCTAAGCATTGTATGTGATTATATCAAGATGTATACAGATTACATACACAAAGATTGCATCTTGTTGAGATACAGATATGTATTGGAGAGGCTCAAGCTGCCATAGAATAATAATGCTTAAAAAGTAGCAGCTTTAGAAAAAAGTCATACCAAAGCGCATACACTTCACATACACCGGTAATGTAACCTATTGGGAAATAATCGTTTATGAAAGTGGCGCAGGCTGCTGTGGAAGATATGAAGTAAATTGAATATTTTCTGAATATAAAGGTGGGAGGTGCTTGGAATAAGTACCTCCTACTCTATTTTTATGGCATTTTATTTTTTCAATAAAAACATAGTTTATACATTTGCCTGCAAGACAAAATCTATATTCATATGAAAAACAAATGCCTCTTAGTATTACTGTTAGCTTTGGGATGTTGCCATGTACAAGCACAAAAAAGTCAAAAGGATCCTTTGTCCGAAGCACTCGTCCGGTTGAATCAAAAAGTGGATTCCGAATTGATTCCCGGAATAAAAAGGTTTCCCTTGATTGGAATTTCCACAGATATAAGTCCGAAACGGACAGCCGTAAACACGGCATATGTACAGTCAGTCATTCTCTCTGGAGGAATTCCTTACATGATACCTGTAACGGATAATGTAGAAATACTGCGTCAAATTGTATCCCGACTGGACGGAATTGTCTTTACAGGTGGAGAAGACATCCAACCAATGTATTATGGCGACCTTCTTTATGAAAAACTGGAAGAAGTAAGCCCCGCCCGGGATACCTTCGACTTGATGGTGCTGAAAATGGCCGCAGATCGGAATATTCCCATATTAGGAATTTGCAGGGGGCTACAATTAATGAATGTAGCTTTCGGTGGAACTTTATATCAAGATCTGCCCACGCAACATCCTTCAAGTGTCAACCATCGCCAAAAAGAATCCGGCACTACCCCCACCCATCCGATATCCATCATAAAGGAAAGCAAGTTGGCAGAAATTACAGGACAAGAAGTGCTGCAAGTCAATACATTCCATCATCAGGCTATCCGGGAATTGGCACCGGGATTCAAAATCACGGCTTGGGCACCCGACAGCATAGCGGAAGCTATAGAAGCTTATCCCATACGGCAAATGATAGGTGTGCAATTTCATCCGGAAATATTTACAGCTGCCGGAGATACCACCATGCATAAATTATTTAAATTCCTGGTGAACAAGGCTGATACATTCAACCTAGCTAAAAAAATTCACAGCCGCATTCTATCCATTGACACTCATACAGATACTCCTCTTTGGTTTAAAAACGGTTACAGCGTAGGCTTGAGAAAAGACAACATGGTCAGCATCCCCAAAATGGAGGAAGGCAAATTGGACGCACAGTTCCTAGCCGCATTTATATGGCAGGGGAAACGAGATGACGTATCTTCACAAAAAGCCGTAGAAAGCACCACCCGATTAATTCAATCCATTTATGACGAAGTAGAGCAATACAAAGATTTTTGTGGCATCGCCCTTACGGAAGAAGACTTGATACGCCTGAAGCGTGAAGGTAAAAAAGCTTTCTTTATAGGGATCGAGAATGGTTACGCCATCGGCAAGGACCTAAAGAATATAAAAAAATACAAACAGATGGGAGTTAATTATATAACTCTCTGCCATTCTTATGATAACGATATTTGCCATTCGTCCACTCATACGGAAGATGCGACTCAAGGACTGACACAGTTTGGTCGTGAAGTAGTGAAGGAAATGAACCGGTTAGGTATTATGATAGACATATCACATGCCAGTGAAGGTACTTTCTGGGATGTGATAAAATATAGTACACAACCTATCATCGCCTCTCATTCCTCGTCAAAGGCTTTATGCGACCATGATCGTAATCTGACAGACGAACAACTCCGTGCCTTAGCGAAAAATGGCGGAGTGGCACAGTTATGTCTCCTCGATGCCTATATCAATAAAAACCCAAAAGCCGCATCCATTTGTGATGCAGTCGAACATTTAGACCACATGATTAAGGTAGCCGGCATAAACCATGTGGGAATAGGTACGGACTTTGATGGTGGTGGTGGTCTGCAAGGATGTAAAGGAGATAATGACTTAATTAATCTGACCATAAAAATGATTGAAAAAGGATATACAGAAGAAGACTTAAGGAAGATTTGGGGAGGTAATCTCTTGAGAGTAATGAAGCAAGTACAGGAAGCACCACTTCTTTCTTCAAAAAAACGCAGATAATACCCAAACAAGGATAATTAAAAATATATAGAAATATCCTATTATCATTTTTCGGAAATTATCAGGGCTGTCTCACCAATGACAGCCTCTTTTTGTAACTTACAGTTTAATAGTAAAAGAAATAAGACAGACCTTATTCCCCTCTCCTCACCATAGGAATTTTCCTATTACAAATAGGGAAACTCTCCTTTACAAATAGGAATATTCCGTTTATTGTATCATTCCCTCCACTTATCTTTGTGACATAAGAAAAACAAATTTTAAAATTAACGGATATGAGAACAAAAATACTGAAATACTTCGGAATGGTAGTTGTACTGATAATAATGGTTAACCTAACCTCCTGTGAAGTATCCATAGAAAGTTGGTACGATGATGATGATTACAGCGAAATATATTACAGAACCACTCGGGAACTATGCAGCCGGACCTGGCAGGAAACTTGGGAACAAGACGGTGAATACTACACACAACGACTAGACTTTTACGAAAATAGAACAGGCACAGACATCATACGAATAGAACATCGGAACGGCTATGTAACCGAAGACAGGTACAATTTTGAATGGAGATGGGATAACAGCGCACAGACATGCATCCGTATGGTTTACGGTCCCAGTGACATTTCATATTTTGAAAATGTATGGTTGGCCGGGAACTTCTTAAAAGGCACATTGGATGGTGTCAATGTAAATTTCACAGGAATCAGGTAAAAAGAAAAAAAGCGGGATGATACCCAACACATATCATCCCGCTCTCCTTTTTCCAAATACACTACTCAACTTTAATACTCTTTACCGGATTCTCATTAGCGATACGCCAAGCTCTAACAACGACACACACCACTATCAGAGCGATAATCACCAATGCTGTTCCGACAAAATACAACGCATTCATATCTATCGTTTCGGCAAATTGATCCAACCAAGCCTTTCCTGTAAAGTACGATACTACAATTCCTATCAAGACCGATGGGACAGCAACATATAATATATCACGGGACAGCAACCGAAGAATAGTCGAAGCTTCAGCACCATTCACCTTACGGATAGCTATTTCCTTACTGCGACGTTGTGTTTCATCATTCACGTAACCTATCAACCCCATAACAACAATAAGCAAAATAAAAGTAGAAGTAATCCATACAGAATTACGAAAACGATATACATTGCGATAGATTTCCTTCAGCATGGTATCTATCGGAATAAATTCCAATGCCTTAGTGGAATGCACCTGCTCCATGTATTCGTTCAGCTTTTTCAAATTCTCATCGTATGGCTGCTTTAAACGTACATCAAAAGTGTGACTGGTATTATGACTATAAACCAAAGCCACGGGAAACTGCTTATAAAGAAAAGACGTATTGCGCACATTACGGAATACACCAACAATGGTTCCGGCTTTATCAAAATCATTCAACCGTTTGCCTACTGCCCCATCTGTCCATTTCATCAGCCGCACTACTTCTTCGTTGACCAATACATCTCCCTCATTCTGCATATCTTTCCCTTCAATAATAGTAATCCCCATGGTTTCAGCATAATTCTTATCACAAGGATTATACATCAAGGTTTCTATTCGCTTGCCACTATTATCAATCAGCCCACGAGTCCAATATTCTCCCAGAACACCATGCATAGAACGGGTGGCATTTTCCACCATGGGTTGACGACGAAGATCGTTAACCATATTCTCTGCTTCTTCGGGTGACATCCATGTTTCCGCCTCCACCAATCCTGGAGTACGGATACCCATATCACTATTAATCAGATGATGATACTGCATCAAAGATACTAACAAAATCCCCATCACAAAAGATACCCCCATAAATTGTACAAATAAAAGAGAACGCTTCCACCCCTTTTTCCCATCTGTGTAACGACGAAAAACTTGAGTGACAGGAATGCGTGAAAACAATCTTCCCGGCAGCACTCCGGCTACTATGAACAGTACAAAAACAATGAGTATCGGAACCCATAAAGTTTCCAATGTAAAGAGTGAGGATAACTGCACCGAAAGTAAATCTTCTATCAGATCTTTGGTATTGAAAATAATAAAGAGGGCCACTATAACGGACATCAATACCACAATCCCCGTCTCAAAAAGGAACATACTGAAAATATTGATTGCACTGGCACCACTACACTTATGCACACCTATACTTTTTGCCCTGCGGCTCATGGTAGCAATAGCTACTAATACATAGTTCATGATTGCCACAAAAAATATGGCAAAGCCCAAAAAACCATAAATGTAAAGGCGAGTGCGGGTATTTGAGTCATCCAAATGAATTTCGGGCAATGGCTGTGCATCATAAAAATTTCTCCATTCATCATCAGCAGAATCAGGATAATATTTTTGCATAGCCTTGTATATCTGACGATTGATTTCTTCCCTGTCCACCCCATCGCGCAAACGGAGAATAGTATAATAAATGTCATTACGCCCCCATGTTCCACCCCCTATATAACCACCTCCGGCATAAATGGGAGCTACAAAATCAAAATGATAGGCCGTATTTTCCGGAGTATCCTGATAAACACCACGGACTGTCAGTTCATGCTGTTTATCCAAAGATAATTTTTGTCCCACAGGGTCCTGTCCACCAAAGACATCACGAACAAAAGTTTCAGAAACGAATATGCTCCCTGCCCTTTGCAATTCCTCAGGATTCCCTTTCAATACTTTGATGCCGAAAGTACGGAAATAGCAAGTATCTACATAAGCGTAGTTTACGTCTTTCAGCTTATGACCATCCTTGAATACATTTAATGTCTCAAAATTGAAAATGACTGTAGCATTTTCAATCCATTGTGACAAATCACTGCGGAATGCTTCTGCCATCGGAGCAAACAAGCTATCATCATATCCTTCTCCTTTCTCTCCAGTCTTTACATTCTCTCCTCCTCCACGTACCAACACCAATCGGTCGGCCTCAGGGTAACATTTTTCATAATTGAGTTCAAATGCTATTTGTGAAAAAAGCAGCACACCAATAGTCAAGCCTAATGAAAGCGATATGATTTTTGTCACATTGCTTCCACGGCCGTGTAATGTCGATTGTATCGCATAATAGATTTGTTTCATTACAACCACCCTTTCATTATTATTCTTTAATGTTCGCCACTACACTACCGTCAAACAAATGAATGACACGATGAGCAAATCCGGCATCATGCTGAGAGTGAGTTACCATGACAATACTAGTCCCCTCCTTGTTAAGTTCGGTCAATAGATTCATTACTTCAGCACCGTTCTTTGAGTCCAAATTACCGGTAGGCTCATCGGCGAGGATCAATTTAGGGTTAGTAACCACAGCACGGGCAATAGCCACACGCTGTTGTTGACCGCCGGAAAGCTGTTGCGGGAAATGCTTGGCACGATGACTCAAGTTCATTCGCTTTAAAATTTCCAGAACACGCTCCTTACGTTCACTGGCCTTGATTCCAAGATAAGTCAACGGCAATTCCACATTTTCAAAAACATTCAGTTCGTCTATCAGATTAAAGCTTTGAAATACAAAACCTATTACACCTTTACGCAGGCGGGTGCGTTCTTTTTCTTTCAGATTGGCTACTTCATTGCCCAGCAACTTGTAACTGCCTTCAGTAGGATTGTCCAGCAGACCAAGGATATTCAATAAGGTGGATTTTCCACAACCTGATGGTCCCATAATAGCTACAAACTCTCCTTCTTTCACCTCTATGTTTACATGATTCAACGCAATTGTTTCTACTTCTGAAGTACGAAATACCTTACTTAAATTTTCAATCTGTATCATAATAATAAATTTTAATTATTTGTTCTATTGATCTTTATTCTGATTTAATACTCTTTACTGGATTCTCATTGGCAATGCGCCAAGCTTTCAGAATGACACAACCAATTATCAGTACCAACACCCCGAAAGCCACCCCAATATAATAAACCACTGGGAACGTAGCTACTTCGGCAAACTGCTCCATCCATATATTCCCCATATACCAGGCGCAAACAGTACCTATGACAAGGGCAGGTAAAGAAATCCAGAAGATGTCTTTTGAAAGTAGGACAAGAATAGAGGAAGCTTCCGCTCCATTTACCTTACGGATGGCTATTTCTTTGCTGCGACGCTGCATTTCATCGTTGATATAGCCTATCAACCCCATTAAAGTAATAAACAGGATGGTAATGGCTGCCAGGATAGCAGCATTCCGAAAATTAGTGATGTCGTTATTCTGGCCGTCAATCACTTTCTGGAAAGGAGAAAATATAATATCATATTGCGGCAAGGCACGTTCTACTTCTTCATTCAATAATTTCAGATTATCATCAAAAGGTTCTTTCAAACGTACCTGCAACATACCACCAAACGTTCTCTGGTAAGTCATAAACAAAGGCTGAATACCTACATAGGCAGGATTTTCTGTCGAAAAGTCTTTCATTACACCCACAATATTGCCATATATCATATCTTTATCATGCACTTGCCTACCAACAGGATTCTCTTCCCAATGCATCATTCTCAGAAAGGTTTCATTTACTAGTATCTCATCGGGAGCTGCAAGATTACGTCCTTTTACAAAGTCCAGTTTCATAAAAGGTGCAAAATTCTTATCTGCCATCATCCAACGCATACTCAACCATTTTCCGTCATCGGTAGTGACACCACTTCCACTTAGTCCATCCACAATGAGATTGCTGCTACTAGTTAAATCTTCTACATAAGGAAAACTCTTGATAATAGCGTGTGCTGCTTCCGAATCTTTTTTAAAGTACGCACCATCGGCATAAGCCACACGCTCATAATCAAAGCCACGATTCTTGGAAATGATGTGATAACTCTGAGTCAGGATCAATGTCAACAAGCTGAATATAAAGGCAACACCAGAGAATTGTACAAACAGCAAAGGACGCTTCCAGCCTTTCTTGCCATCCGTATATCGATGAAAGACCTGCGTAACAGGAACCCGTGAAAATAGCTGTCCCGGCAATACTCCACCTATTATAAGCAAGAATAGAACCACACAAAGCGGCGCCCATATATTCTCCCAGCCAAACAGCCCATTCAGTGAAACCCCCAAAATATCTTCTATCATATCACGGAAATTCAATAACAAAAATCCCATCAGCAATAACGAAATAACAAGAACAACAACCGTTTCCCACATAAACATGGCGAATATACTTCCTGAACCCGCTCCATTACATTTATGTACCCCTATTGACTTGGCACGACGACTCATAGAAGAAATAGAAATCAATACATAATTCAATGTCACAATGAATAAAATAACAGTAGCCAAAATTATCAATATTCCTATCATACGCATGGAACTAGATCCACTGTCTATGCGAAAATCCTTTATCGGAACTAAAGATATGGTAACTCCTTTCTCCTGTCTGATTTCTTCTATATATTTTTTTATCTTGATATTCAAATTATCCAAATTGGCAGATTTACGTAAACGAACACACGCCATGTAGCTGTCTCCACCATCCCATCCCCAATATCCCCAATCATATTTGCGAGCTGTTGCCATGGACATAACAATCTGCGACCGATACAAAGAAGAATTTTCCGGAAAATCTTCATATACACCCTTCACGGTCATAGGCATCTGTTTATTATAGACAACTGTCTTCCCTACAGGATCTTGGCTGGCAAACATTTCTTTTGCCAAACTACGGCTAATAAAAAGAACATCTGGATTATTCAGTTCTTTAGGATCTCCGGTAAAAACCGTAACACCCATTGTTTTAAAAAAACTTGAATCAGCTGTCATGGCATTCGTCTGAAAACGGTGATCATTATAAAACCATGCACTATTTTGCCACCATTGTTGTGTAGTAGTAGCGCATTCCAAATCCTCCGAAAAATTTTCCAACAAAGCGCCGGCAACCGGTCCCAAGGTTATATAACTGGGATGTTCACCGCCATTATAAAACCAGACAGTTTTAACGATACACAAGCGTTCGTAGTCATCATAACATGTATCATAACTAAATTCAAAGGCCTCACGTGCAAATATCAATATACTTACCGTAATTCCCAATGTCAATGATATTATTTTTATAATATTAGCTCCACGTCCATGTATCAAAGCCTGAATGACATAATAAATCTGTTTCATATTTCGTGTTTTTAATTATTATTATTTTAAAAGAGAGAAGTCCCGTTTCACAACGTTACTTCCCATAAAGTGTATAAGAAACTAAAGTTTCTATAATTCGTTCTCTATAATATAAATGCCAAAACCGTACCACGCAAACAAATAACTGATTAACAACACATTGCAAAATAGCAAAAAGAAACAGTCTGTCTAATTATTAGACAATGATGTATGATAATTAGACAGACTATGAAAACAAACAAATAGTTCTACGCTTCAAACTTATTGGAATTTGCCTTATTTTACTATCTTTGCATTATCACCTATATAAAACAAATTATTATGAAACACATTCTTTTGGCAGCCTGTGCGGTTGCCATATTAAGCGGTTGCGGTTCGCAAGGGAAACAGGCAGCCCCTACCGGAAATCCATTCCTTTCAGAGTACACAACTCCCTTCCAGGTTCCTCCTTTCGACCAAATCAAGATGGAACATTACAAACCCGCCTTTTTGCAGGGCATGGAAGAACAACAGAAAGAGATTGACGCTATAGTGAACAACCCCGAACCCGCCACTTTCCAGAATACCATTGCAGCACTGGATCAAAGCGGAGCGTTACTTCGTAAAGTCAGCACCGTATTCTACGGACTGAAAAGCGCCAATACCAATGATGAAATGGACGCACTGAGCCGTGAACTCTCTCCACTACAATCAAAACACAGCGATGACATCGCCTTAAATGAAAAACTTTTTGCACGCATCAAAGCTGTCTATGAAAATCCCGGCGATTTGGACAAAGAGCAAAAGAAGTTGTTGGAAGAAACCTATAAAGATTTTGTACGTGGAGGTGCCAACCTGGATGCCGAAAGTCAAAAAAAACTGCGTGAATTAAATAGTGAGATTTCCATGTTACAGCTCACCTTCGGCCAAAATATGCAGAAGGAAACCAATGCTTTCCAATTGATCGTGGACAAAGAAGAAGACTTAGCCGGATTACCCCAAAACCTGATTGCCAGTGCTGCCGAAACAGCTAAAGAAGCAGGCATGGAAGGCAAATGGATTTTCACCCTGCATAATCCCAGCGTCATGCCTTTCCTGCAATATGCCGATAACCGAGACCTGCGTGAAAAGATATTCAAAGGATACATTAACAGAGGAAATAACGGAAATGAATACGACAACAAGGAAGTGGTACGCAAACTGCTCAAAGCCCGTCTGGAAAAAGCCAAGCTGATGGGATATGAAAACTATGCTTCCTTTGCACTGGAAGAACGTATGGCGAAAACACCGGATGCCGTATATAAATTATTAGACCAGATTTGGACACCTACTCTGTCCAAAGCCAAAGAAGAACTGGCAGATATCAATGCCGAAATAAAGAAAGACGGAAAAACCTTCACAGCCGAAGGTTGGGACTGGCGTTATTATGCAGACCGAGCCAAGAAAGCCAAATTCGACTTGGATGAAAATCAGGTACGTCCTTATCTGAAACTGGAAAACGTACGTGACGGTGTGTTCTATGTTGCCAACAAACTGTACGGTATCACTTTCGCCCAGCTGGACAATCTTCCCCTCCCTCATCCCGATGCACAGGCATTCGAATGTAAGGACAAAGACGGTTCTCATCTAGGTGTGCTCTATATGGACTTCTTTCCGCGTGCCAGCAAGAAAGGTGGTGCATGGTGCGGAAGCTATCGTTCACAGACCTACAAGGACGGCAAGAAAGTGGCTCCTGTAGTAACCGTGGTATGCAACTTTACCAAACCGGCAGCCGGACAACCCGCTTTGCTCAGTGCAGACGAAGCGAATACCTTGTTCCACGAATTCGGACACGCTTTACACAATCTTTTCAAAGATGTACATTATTATGGTGTGGCTAGTGTTCCGCGTGATTTTGTGGAACTGCCGTCACAGATAGATGAGCATTGGGCTTTTGAGCCGGAGGTATTGAATGTATATGCCAAACATTATCAGACAGGTGAAGTCATTCCTGCCGGACTGGTTGAAAAAATGGACAAGAGTGGCAAATACGGGCAAGGCTTCGCTACGACTGAATACTTAGCAGCTTCCCTGCTGGATATGGATTACCACGTATTGAAAGAAGTCCCCGATGATATGGACGTTGTACAGTTTGAAGCAGAAACATTAGGCAAGCGCGGATTGCTGAAACAAATTCCGTCACGCTATCGCACCACTTATTTCAACCATACTATGGGTGGTGGATATACTGCCGGTTACTATAGTTATATTTGGGCGGAAGTGCTGGATTGTGACGCATACGAGGCATACAAGGAAACGGGCGATATCTTCAATCAGGAAGTAGCAGAGAAGTTCCGTAAATATATCCTCACTCCCGGCTGCATTGACGATGCGATGGATATGTATGTCAATTTCCGTGGCAAAGAGCCCGGTATTGATCCGTTGCTGAAGAACAGAGGACTAAAGTAACCCTCTAACTCTAAATAGAAATCCTCCCCCTGCAAAAGACAAATGATTGTGGATCTTGCGGTGGGAGGATTCTCGTTTTGTAGTATGATTGCGGATAGTCTTTTTTTGTTCCAAAACAATAAATAATCCTCAAAGAAAGCGTACCTTTGTGCCTGTCAAATCAAAAATTAAATTATGAATCAACCTATTGCTATGAATACCACAAGAAAACATGTGGTATGGCTGGACGTTGTCCGTTTGGTAGCCATGTTCACCGTAGTTTGCTGCCATAGTGCAGACCCGTTCAACTTTTACCCCGGCGAACCGCCAGCCAACATTGATGAAATCAAATTCTGGGGAGCCGCCTACGGAGCCTTTCTCCGTCCGTGTGTCCCACTGTTTGTCATGATTACAGGAGCATTGCTGCTCCCCGTACGTGGCGAAATATCCGCTTTCTACAAAAAAAGAATCAGCCGTGTATTCTGGCCGTTCCTTATCTGGAGTGTCATTTATAATTTATTTCCCTGGTTTACAGGATTGTTGGGACTTAATCCTGAAATAATCCTTGACTTTTTCCCTTATAGCGGTGAAGAAGCCGCCCGTCAGTCACTCAACGTATCATTGGGTTATATAGCAGAAATGCCTCTCAATTTCTCTTTATTAGACGTACATATGTGGTATATCTATCTGCTTATCGGATTATATCTATACCTTCCTATTTTCTCCGCATGGGTAGAAAAGGCCTCGGAGAAAGCCAAACTATGGTTTCTTGTCGCATGGGGAATAACCGGCTTGTTACCTTATTATTATCAGTTCGTATCCCCATACATTTGGGGAGGCTGTGCGTGGAACTCGTTCAATATGCTCTATTATTTTGCCGGATTCAACGGGTACTTGCTATTGGGACACTATCTGCGCAACCACGACTGGTCATGGAGTAAGACACTGTCAGTCTGTATCCCCATGTTTCTGGCAGGTTACATGGTCACATTCTTCGGTTTCCGCCACATGACCGCATTACCACAATGCACTGATGAAATGTTGGAACTGTTCTTCACCTATAATTCTTTGAATGTGATTATGATGACTATCCCTTTCTTCCTCATAGCCAAGAAAGTAAAAGTACGCTCAGAACTGATCCAGCGTATGCTGGCAAACTTGACCGTATGTGGTTTTGGCATCTATATGATACATTATTTTTTCACAGGTCCGGGTGTAGTCCTGATGCGCAATATCGGTGTTCCCGTGCCTTTACAAATTCCCGCTGCCGCAATCGTGGCATTTGGCGTATCGTGGCTGCTTGTGGTATTCATTCGTAAAATAAGCGGCAAGAATGCTAAATACATTGTAGGATAATAAAAACAGGACATACAAATATCGTTATATAAGAATAGCCGGAACTACTTTTTCCAAGTGATTCCGGCTATTCTTATAATGCTTCATCCACTAGAAATCAAGTCAGTTATTTGAGATGTAATTTAAAGAATATACCTCCGCTAAAAAATTTACCGTCATTCAGTTCAGCAATAAGATTGATATGGTCTTTCCATATTGAATAAGTTCCACCCACATTCACAGTATAAGTTGCTGTATGCAGATCTTCCGCATGTCCGGGACACACTTCCGCCATCAGATTAAATCCATTCAGAGCTTTCTGCCAGAAACCTTCGCCCTTCATGCCAAAATGAAAGTTTACCCCTGCAGCAGGACGGCTATAATGCACATCACTCATAGCTTTACCGATAACCCAAGCTACATGAACCCCCACTGTACCTATTCCACTAAATTCAACATGTTTCGTTGCCGCCAGATAATAACGTGTCAAGTAATTGTGGTTTCCGCTACCACCGCCCCCCCAATCTATGTCTCCACCTCCATTTGAAGAATGGCTTCCCGGATCATTCGCACCAATCACTACCTGAGGCGTCCAAGCCTTCCACCAGCCTTCTTTCCATGCCCTCAACCGGAAATGAAACGATCTGTCCTGATTGGTAAACCTGCCCCAAGTTTGCTGAGGCCAATAAGAAGAACCATGTATCCCCTTTACCAACGTACAAGTATATGCTACTTCCAGCCAAGGAAACAAAGTACAATTTATATAATAGTTATAGGTATAGGGATGATATTCACTTCTCACCCAATATCGGGAAAGTATATTTACATCAAGCATATTTCCTCCCAGCATAACGGTTTTATCTTTCTGCATAACGGCAGTAGGTGCATGAAGTAGTCCTGTAGTACCATAAAAAGCCTGCCCTTTGATAACATTCATTCCTCCAAAGAGTCCCCCCAGAAATATTAGAGTTCTTAATTTCACTATTCTATGAATTTTAATTTATATTTGCAGCATGAAAACAGATGTATTAAAAATACTCGGAAAAATTATTCCTACTGCTATCTTCGTCCTGTTGTTGCCATTCTCCATTATTTACATGGCAATAAGCAAAGTCTGCTCTTTCATCCGAAAATTCTTTCCCCGATAAAGCGTACCGGAAACAAGAATGCAGCTTGCAGATATCTTGTACGTGTATGTTTCTCTTTATACATTCTATAAACGAAACGCAAATTCATCTTATCAACCCAGTTCGGATAATAGTGCATCCTATTCATTGCCGTTTGGTGAACAAAGCCACCACACGTAAAGCCGATGCCTTGGTAACCCATCTTTTTTACCTTAAGCAGAAACTTTTCCTGCATCAAGGCCCCCATACCTACTATCAGAAAATCCGGATTTAATTCGACTATATGAGAAGCTTCCTTATTCATTTCAGCATCCGAAGAGAAATATCCGTTCCTGAACCCTGCAATGCGTAACTCCGGATACTGCTCTTGAAATATCCTCACAGAACACTCCACTTGTTCTTGACCCGAGGCTACGATATAGAGCGTTTTACGGCTTTCCATGAGATAATTCAACAATTCGGGAGCAAGGGAGGTCATATCAAAGCTACGTCTGGTCACTCGCTTTCCGTATACTAATCTTATGGCAGAAACCAGTAAAGAGCCATCGGCAAAAATACCATCGAATTGTTCAAATAAAGATTTGTTTTCTAAAGCTATGAGATAAGATACGGGGTTGAGAAAGGTGTAAATTCTGTTTTTCGTTTCGAAAAGTTCGGGAGACGTCCATTTCTCTGTTTGCAAAATGTAGGTAACTAACAAAGAGTTCATTATCTGATATTTTGTGTCAAATAAGTAATAGACCGTTTTGTTTCCTCCATTATTATTTTATTTACACCTGCATAATCAATGGGAGTTTCCAAAATCTTTTGCATTTTATTCATATCGGTAACTATACGATTCTCTAGTCCAAACTGTTTTAATAAAGACACCAATTTATTACTATTCATATCTCGTACTATAGTACAAAATTCTTTATTAAATTTCATAGAGAATACACTACCATGAAATGTATCAGTAATAATATAAGATGCTCCTTTAAAATAAGCTAGTACTTCAAACGGAGTAGGAATAACAACTTCATCACACCATGAAAAATAGTGTCCTATTGATATCAACTTCAGTTCTTTTGATTTAGCAAAATTTCTGATAGAACTTATTTCCTTTTTATCAGTAATTCTTCCCGGATATGTATAAACAATTATATATTCATTCCTATTGAATTTATCAGGTATAAATTGATTATAATCAAATATCAACACTGGATCAACATGAAGCCAAGGAGTTCTACCGGTTAGTTCTTCAATAACTTTCATGCTATTCTCGTCACGCACAGAAATGGCATCTAAATCATGCAATAAACTTGAGACAATTTCCTTTTTGCCGACAAGTTGTAATTTGTCTATAGTAGTCGCACCAAAGGATGCTGCATACGTAATGATCCGACTTGCATTCAGTCCTTTCCCAAATAATTGAGACGAAAAACCAAACCAAGTCTTTTGAGTACAATTAAATACTTCATCACTTCCAATAACCACTACATCATAATGTTTTGTATTTATTCCTTTTTTTACTCCCAAATAAGGTAGGAACTCTTTTCGAAAACGATTCTGAAAAACAAATATCGTTTGGAAACGTTTGTAAAAATCCCATCCCCATAAGCGCTGGAAAAGTAATTTAATATTGTAAAAACAACTGGTCTTATATCCTTCTAATTGTTCTCCGGGAATAATATTTATAAATTCACAGGTATGACCTAATGACTCAATATTCTTTTTTAAAGAAAAGGCTTGAAGAAAAGAACCGTAGTTCTTAATTTGCTGCATGGAGAGAATTGCTACTTTCATAAAGTTCTGTATTTGTCATAAACGATCTTTGCAAAATCAAACAAATGATATTTAGATGCATATTTCTTGATTCTTCCTTTAAGACTATTATCTAGCAAATGATATTCTTTTGATATATCTTTCAATGATTTATGTGGATTCAAAAAAGATTGGATAATTTCATTGCGTTGAGGATGTAATGGTGAAGGATGAATGATATTGAGATTCTCTACCAAAGATTCCTCCAATGTACGTTCCTCTCTAAACACATTTTCCAATTTCATTATAGCATCCATTCCTCTCGCATTATTCACCAACACTAAAGAAACCCCTCTTAACACATTGTGCTTAAAAGGTTTTCCATGACGTCCTATTCCCCAAAAATCCGCAATAGAACAATCTCCTACTCTTGGTAACTTTGCAAATGGACATATATAGCAAGATTGACGAAATAATGCTGCTTTTTCAAAAGCACACATATATAAATTTTCAATATCGAATATAGGTATCAATTTACCTCTATCCGAAATGGCTGGGGAATAGCCCCATCCATTTCGGCGGCGAAATTCAAAAGATGATATTTTGCATTTTTTCAGAGTTCTTAGTTTCGACAAATAGGATTGAAATACCGCATTTGAAGGTGTACCATGACAAGCTAAATCTAATGTCAATAAATTATCATAATCTTTATGCAAATAAGCATAAAGACCGGCTATTTGACAAGGAGTACCAGTAAAAAGAACCTGTTGACCATTCTTTAAACAATCCTTTACCTCTAAGAAAATACCATCCAATTCACTTTGAACATATTTACTACCTCGTAAAGGAGGCAATTCTTCCAATTTGTCAACCTTAATATGATGACATCGCAATTTTTCATCAAAAGCAGCTCCAAATACAATACCACCATTATCCAATATTTTCCTAGCAAAAGCAGAAAATGCTCCTCCTGAACTGCTAACCGTTCTATCCGGAACGCTCCATAAAGCAAATGCTCTAGGAGTTATTGCATTATCAAACGACAATGGTGATAGGACAGGACATCTTTTTTCACAAAGACCACATCCAACACATTCATTTTCATTTATTATTGGATACAAGAATCCATTGCAATCTTGGACTATTTCAATAGCATTGTAAACACATACATTTACACAAGCCGTACAACCTGTACAAGTTTCTTTAGAAGCTAAATTTATCATTTGTTTCTTTTCTCGTGACACCATTCTTCTAAATAAATTTTTCTCAATTCATCAGCTTCTTTCTCTATATTATATCCGGCAACAGTCAAAAGTCCGCAGTTTTTAATACAACGTTCTCTTCTGGTATGATCTTTACTATAATCAATAATATATTTAGCCCATATTCTAGGAGTATTCTGTAGTGAAAGAGACATAACATCTTCCCCTATTTCCACATCTTTTGTTATACAATTAGAAATAAAACACGGCAATCCGGCTGCCTGTGCTTCTAATACAGACAATGGCATACCTTCATAAAAACTAGGAAGCATGAACACGTCAAAGCTCTGTAACAATTGAGGAATATCCGAACGTAGACCAACTAATATTACACAATCCTCTACATGAAGATTTTTTACCGCTGTTTCTACCATTCCCCGTAGTGGTCCATCTCCCACTAGTAATAATTTACTATTAGGTATAAGCCTATGTATTTCTGCAAATACAGCAATAACAAAGGGATGATTTTTTGCATCCATAAACTTCCCGACATGCCCGACAAGGAAAGTGCTATCGCTAATACCTAATAACTGGCGTATTTGCTGTCTCACACTTACGTCATAATGAAAACATGACACTTTGATAGCATTACGCAATATTTGATATTGTTTATTACCAAATAACCATTCACCTGCCGCATCTGAACAAGCAATAGCCTTGGTATAACTCATTAAAAAGAACGGATGGAGCAACAGATTTATCCACGGATGCTGTGATCTGCTTGTATGGTTATGTACTATCCTCCTTTTTACACCTGCCCAGTTCGCTGCCATAAGTTCCAACACAGACGTAGAACTATTACCATGTACATGTAAAAGATCATAATTTTTACACAATCGTCTTAATCTATAAAAATAGGATACTATTTTTTTTCTAGGCGGCAACTGGTAATATTCACTGCCTTCAACATGTATTTCATCAAGTAATGATTGTGATGGAACATTAGTCGAAGCAAAATCTATTTTTAATCCTTCTTTATTCATCGCCCGATAATAATTCATCATTACTGTGGTCAGTCCACCAGTGGAAGTAAAAGCTGTGGTAATAACAACAAGTATCTTCATATTATACAGTCATTTCACTCAGTTCCACAATACGTTTACAACTATTGGCATCTTTGAATTTATAAATAATATCTGTTATCCTATGACGTTTTTCTTTATAAATATCTTTTCCTACTGCAAAGTCATCAAGAAATTGCCAAAAATCATCTTTGGACTTAATGATATGACCGCCCATATAATCTTCAGGATTTTCAAAGACAAAACCTCTCATTTTATCATACTCCTCAATATCAGGAACAACAAAAGCCATAGGTCTATCCAAAAGTAAATATTGTAAAGATGCTGATGAATAATCACCTATCAATCCATCAGACTGCGCAGTAAGTAAAGCCAAATCATAATTCTCTTTTAAGAACTCTTTATGAGAAAAAATACTCAGATGACTGAAACATTGCATATTATAACCAAACTCTTTTTGAGCTGGATGAAGTTTTACTATAAGCTTTATATTATACTTTTTTAGACGCTCATTTAACTCCAAACAATCTGTTTCTTTGAACAAGGGAAGACTATCCAACTTCGAATCATTGTAACTTAAATAATCTGACTGCCGAAAAGTAGGCATCCATAAAAGCATTTTGTCATATTGATGAAAATCATACGTGTTTCTACCACTTTTAAGTAAGGCATCAGTCATAGGATCTCCGCAAATTTTTATATTGCTTGCTTCACATCGGTATTCTTTTGCCATAATGGGTACATAATACTCCGAAGGAGCAATCATGTAAGTAAAATAAAATTCATCACCATTATTAATATTGGTTAAAGCTCCCATTGTCTTGAAATTGGCATTGCCATGATCCATGTGAATTACAATTTGAGACGATGCCGGCTTGACAGGAAGCTGCCCTGCTGTATAAAATACATGCTTTGCTCTTAAAAATACGAGCAAAGTTTTACCCCCCGATATAAAAGTAACACGTGGCTCATCTTCTGCATATTTTAAATGTTCTATGCCACAATATATTTTATACCTTTCATTAAAATGATTATCAAGCAAATACTGTCTCAATGGTAATAAACTATGACGGATACCCATATTGGATATATACAACAGTACTATCGAATCATCTTTCTTTACTATTTTATTTAACAGCGTTATTATAGGAAAGACTACATTCTTTATCATCTTCTTTAAAATCACATTACGTATCATTTCATCATCTGTTTACATTGTTCATCAATTTCCTTAAAAGCATTCACAAGTTTAGCGTTATCTTCATGATTCCGCACAGCTATCCTTATATATTGTTTACCATCGAATCCCTCTTTGTCACTACACTCACGAATAAGAATATTATAGTGTTTCAACATCGTCATAGCAAGCCAGCCAACACTACAAGGAGGAAGAACTTCACATAAAAAATAATTAGCCTGCGATGGCATCACACGAAGGAAATGAATGGAACAAAGCTCCAATTCAAACAGATTACGTTCTGAAATAAATTTCTCACAAGCACGCTTATAATCCTTTTCATATTTGGAGAATATCTGCATAAAAAACTCAGCAAAGGAATTTATATTCCAAATACTCACTGCCTTTTTCATACGAGTAATAAGTCCAACATCCGCCGAACACATAATACCAAGCCTCAAACCTGGTACACCATAGCTTTTAGAAATACTCTTTATTACAATCATATGTGGATAGGTTTCAAGTACATTATCGTAAAGTAATGAATTGTTCGTCCACCCTTCACTAAAATCAACAAAACTCTCATCAACGATTAGACGTACTCCATGTCTTTCACACCACTTGGCTAAAATACAAACATCCTCCATCGAAATATAATTCCCCGAAGGGTTATCAGGATTAATGAGTAAAAGAGTATCTACGGGCTTGCTGCCAAAGAAATCCATCAAATCTTGTATATTGTAACGATATTCATTATTTTGAGGAATAAAAGTCACAACAGTCTGCAATTGACAACGATTGGGATACTCCTCAAATGTAGGACGAATAATTCCAAGAGTTCCTGTTAAGGTTTCCATTAGTTCTTTAATAAGTTCTGCCGCACCGTTTCCACAAATAATATAATCCTCCTTTACCCCCCAACATTTACTGGCAAGAAGCGTGTTCACCTTCATTCCAGACGGATACTCTGCAACAAGTGTACGAAAGTTTGCTTCCATTTCATCAATAATTTTTGACGAATGGAAATAAGGGTTCACCAAATAACAAAAATCAAGCATTTGGGGAAATCGCCAAAAGCCACCGTATCGGCTATAAAATTTTCCAAGCATGTTTTCATCACCAGCAAAAATAGTTTCTGCTATATCCAAATCTTGTTTATCATCTATCTCATACCATTTTTCGTTGGTTATAGGCAATGCTTTTAAATCATGACTATCGACAAAAGATATGATACGAAGAACATTCTCATAATATTCATTGTTACCCACGGCTTTTGTATAAGCTTCAAGAAAAGGGACATATTTTTTTTCCGCGAACTCTTTAGAGAATTTATATATATTCACAGTCTTATAATAATCCTTTATATCACTATACTTGAAAGCTTCTTTAGGAACAAAATTCACTATGTTATTATCTTCATCAATGCGTACCATAGTTCCATCCATCCAAGTTTCATATTTAGCAACAAGTGCAAGATTTGGATGTGGGTTATTAATAAGAAGATCAAAGATTCCATCATCATAAATAAGGTCACTCTCAATAAGTAATGAATCATCTTCTTGTAAATGTTGTTTCGCTAGTGCCAACGAGTAAATGTTATTAGTTCTATCATATATAGGGTTTTTTATATACTCTATCTTTAATCCCATGTATTCTTTTCCGACATAGTCTATAAGTTCTTTACCCTTATAACCCACTACTATAACAATACGATTTAACCCTAATTTACTCAGCTGTCCAAGCAAACGATCAATCAGTGTGACACCATTCACTGGTACCATACATTTCGTACAGTTTTTTGTATATTCACCAAGACGTTTGCCCATACCGGCTGCTAAAATAATTGCTTGCATATATTTATAAAATGATTATTGATTACAGTAACTATCTGGTTGAGTAAGAAGAGGGACTTTCTCCCTCCCTTCCTTACAGAACCCGCTTGACAGACTCATAGTGTCTTTTACGACATTATTATATTGCTCTTTCATTAACTCGCCCTTTAAACATTAATATTTTACGACTTCATACTTCTTGTTTCAATCCAATATTATTTTTTATTTATACTATCATAAATTGTTAGAAGTTGCTCTCGTATGGCTTTATCATTATAGTTTTTATCGTAGTATTCTGCTTCACAAATTTTCAAATTCGAAGTATCTGAGGACAACAATAAAAGAAGTTTTTGCTTCAAGTTTTCAAGATCCCCCGCTTTGAACAGCATACCTGCCCCTGCCGATTCAATAATACTACGAAAAAAAGGTACATCGCTTGTAAGTGTCGGCGTACGGAAATAAAATGCTAAAGATAGGACACCACTTTGAGTAGCAGAAATATAAGGATAAACTACACAGGCTGCTTGTTCATACATATATCGTATTTCCGTATCTTTAATATAACGATTTATCATTATAACATTTATTTCGCCTACAGCTCGCTCAAATGGCAACGTACCATTGCCGGCAATTACTAATAGATAATTGTTATACAATTCGGGAACTTCTGTAAACGCCTTATAAAGAAGAGTTATTCCTTTATATTCTTCTATACGTCCAAAAAATAATATATAAGGTAGTCTTACATTTCTCAATTCTATAGGAATGTCCTTGCCATTTTTTACATCCTTTGATACTAAGGATGGGAATTCATGATAAAATAGATTTTTGTCGGGAAAAAGTTTCTGTAGTTCCACATATTGGCTTTTACTGTTGGTCAAGAGATTATGACACTCCCAAATTGCAGCCTGCAGTCGGCGCACACTAACCCTATGACGAAGCATTTTGTGTGGAGCTTTCTTTACTTCATGAGGATACAGATCATGTACTGTACCAAGTACCTTTATCCCCATACTTTCTAGTTTACGATTAAAAGAACATGATCCGCAACCATTAATAAAATGTATAAGTTCAATCCTTTTCTCATGACATAAATCTAATATATCCTTTTCATAGACCCAATGTCCAAAGATAAGGTCATATAACTTATTCCATATAGAATTAGCCAACTTATAAAATGTACTACGCGAATGAAGTTCTTCTTTCACATTCTTCCTAAAAAAAAGATCATCGTAATCATGAAAAAAATAATAGACGTCATCATTAGGCAAGAAAGTATTCACAATACCACTAACATAAGGTCCCATACCTGCATAAGAAGTAGTGGCAACAATAAGTACTCTTTTCATTTAGAAATTATTTGAAATGAAATCTAACTATTTCGAATCATTTTCTTTTAGAAGATTTCAATGAATATAAGTCAATTAATGTTTTTAAGAATTGATGAAAGCATATCCCCTGAAGTTATCTTCTTCGCAAAATGTAACACATTGCATTCTATTTCATCCATTTGCTGTTCCGACAACTCCAACAATTCTTTTTCTATATCTTCTAATGAATCAATCGTTATTCCTAGTTTATTATCTTCAACAAAATTAGCCAATGCTGACTGGTTCCATACTATTAGCGGTTTTTGTGATGCCAAGTATAATGAAGCTTTATGAGATGCGTTTATTTTCAAATATTCTCCCATTGATCCACTACATTTATTCAATCCATCTCCATCCCATACAAGTCCCCATTTCCCCTTTATATTACTAATATTGTCAGGATCAAAACGTCCACCATATATAAAGGATTCAGACTCAACCAATTCTGTATCAAAATTCCCATATAGATAGTACTTTGTATAAACATTTTTTAATTGATTCATTTTCTTTAAGAACATAGACTTTTTCAGATTACCTGCGAAACAAATAGAAAAATAATCTTCATCTTTCAATATGGAATTACTAGCTACAAGATAGTCAAACAAATAAAGAACTTCAATTTTATCGACTGATATTCCATGTTTTACCAATAAAGTTTTCATAGCTTTTGTATGAACTATTATTTTATCAAAAGAATCAAATATTTTATATTCTTTAGAACTCAATTCACCATGGAATCTACATGAATGAATATCATGAATTAATATTTGAGTTCTTATATCATTCTTTTTCAAAAGAAATAAAACATATTTTATATAAGCATCAAATGGATATTGAATGAAACAAGTACTTCCAGATTTTATCTTCAGAAAGGCCAAAGATATTTTCCACAAATTATAAAGTTGCTTAACTATAAAAGGAAACTTATCACTCGTCATAATACGCAGAGTCTCATATCCATTCCTTTTTAATATTGCAGTAACATCTCTTGGCGCTTTTGACCAAGCATTATGTTGCCCCAAGGACTGAGGTGCGAATAAAATATGTATTTTCTTCATATTGACTTCATTTATAAAATGTAAATATTTACCACAGTAAAATAGTCACTACATCTTCTATACATTTATTTTCGATGTTTCTTTATGACTATTCATTTTTAATAAACTAGATAAAGACAAATTTGTATTTAAAGATTTTCTACGTTGACTTTATTAACTTTGCAGAAAATGCCATATAAAAAGGATTATAAGCAAATTCCATAAAATGCTGTTCTATCATACTATTTATTGCTATCATAAATAGGACATACAAAAGCACACGATTCCTTATCGATATACAATGTGAACAAATACGCACATACACATACATAACTAATAAAAAAAGAATGATACCATAAATTATTAGTAGCACCAAATACGAACTATCTATAAAATTATAATATATCCCACTACCTGCACCATACTGAATATATTTCTGTCCCAATAGTGGTATTCCTTTGGACATAAGAGCATCAAACCCCAATGCTAATCTTCCAGATAAAAAGAAATTAATCAATAGAATAAAATCATCCCCTGTAGAATATAAATATGTAAGAAAAATTATCAACAACGCACATAGCGGGAAAATATATTTATAACCAGAGAAATAACAATCACGCCCTTTTGTTAAATTGATATATATTGAAAAAAATACTATCATTATTATACATATTGAATCTAACCTAGCGTCACATTGATTTGCAATAAAAAAAGATGAATACAAAAAAAGCATGATTTCTATTAGGTTAAATTTACCTGATCTAAGATAGAAATACATTAACACCAAATAAAAAATATGAGCAGCGAAATCTGTAGCATAAATAAACCCAAAAGAATTGCGAACCTTTTCCTCACGAAACGAAACCATATTTTCCAACAATCCCATATGGCAACATAAAAAAGTACCAACAATCAATATCCAACAAAAAACGAAATAGCATTTAATGATGTCTTTCAAATACAACCCTTTAGCTATAAGTCCAAAAATGAAAGGAAGAAATACATAGTTCAGGTTTCCAGTTTTTACTCCAATCAAACCTATTATTGGGAAAAAAAAGAGAATAAACAATACCTCCTTTTTCGTATATAAGGGTAAAACAGCCATAAATCGTATTAATGAAAGCAAGAGAACAATGTATTTTAAAAGAAGCTCTATAAAATCCGGAAGTTTCCACGTAACCGAATGTTGCATCATAAACACCAATGCAATACATAATGCAATATAAAAAAGTATTCGTGTACGAATTTCCCAAACATATCCATTTTTCATCTCACAACTTATCTTAATTTTGATATGATCATAGTCCACAACATTAAACCTATAGAATCTTTTTTATAAAATAATACCATTAAATAAGCAGTCATTCCTGAAACCAACATGACAACAAATGTCAGAACATGACTAAGCCCCAACATTTTAATAAAATATAAAACACACCCCATTACTACACTTCCCATCACATAATGCAAATGTTCCTTCTTCAAGAAACTAATAGGAATATATTTCCTTCCGATAAGAAACATAGAGACCGTCACCGCCACTTCAGCCAACATATAAGCCACTGCCGTACCATTATGTCCATACTTGGGTATCAACCATACATTTAAAAGTACATTTATGACTGCACCGATACCTGTGCAAATAATGACAATATTTATCTTACCCATCGGATAAAGCACCTGTAACCCCATTACTCCTGATATACCCACCATCAAAATATTAAATGCCACGATTTGAGAAGTCAATATAGCAGGAACAAAACCATCACCACTCAACAATAATATGGCACTCTTACTAATAAATATCAGTCCTACTGTCAGAGGCATAGTAATAGCCAAAATAAAATCATACGATTTTTGAATTAACAATTTAAACTCATTCATTTTACCTTCTGCTATCAAATTGGAAGTACGAGGAATCATCACTGTCCCTAATGCACCGGAAACACTCATTGTAATAATCATTATTTTAGTCGCTGCCGTAAAATAGCCCACAGCTTCCGCATCTTTCATAAAACCCAACAATACATTATTCAACTGAAGATAAATGCTGACTATCACATTAAACACAAAAATTTGCAATGCAGGTTTTAGATGTCTAAAAGGGTGTAGAGTAGAAAAATGAACCACATTTCGATACAGATATTTTCGTAAACGAATAAAATTAAACACATTGCCACCCAACGTACCTAAAACCGTATAAATGCCATACCATAATATATCTTCCTTTGTTTTCACTAAAAGAAAAAGCAAGACTATTGATACACTTTTAACAATCAGTCCACGAACAGCTACATATTTAAAATCTTCTATTCCTTGATAGAACCATTCACAACCTATCGCTGTAAAGAAAATAGTCACACTTAATATCAAGAATAAAGGAACATTTGTCTGCACCTGGGGTACTATCATGCAAACAATAGCAACTACCACATATCCTAATAAGGACAAAAAGGCATGAAGTAAAAGGATCTCTACTGCAATCTGAGTCATTTTCTTCCCATTATCACGCACCTTTGCTACCTCACGCATGGCGTACATTGGAATACCAAGACAAGTAAATAAACTAATATAAGAGATAATGGATTGAAAAAAGTTCACTTGTCCTATGCCATCTGCCATCATAATGCGAGAAGCATAAGGAAAAGTAATGAGAGGAAATAAAAGTTGAGAAGCAGAGTTTATCAAATTAAACAGATAGTTTGCTTTTACTGATTTTGCCATTTATATTCTACTTAAGATATATATCATTCATCTGTAACATTACTAATCTTACACCCCACACATTAGTAACGTGTGGGGTGGCACGTTACTAACCTTCCGGCATACACGTTACTAACCCTTAAAAGATCCTGTTCTTTTCCGAAAAGAACAAGGTCTTTAAAAAAAAGAACAGGACGTTTTCATTGAAAGAACAAGAGCTTTTTAAAATTTGACCTGTTGTTTTTTCCATAACGGCATCTACATGCCGAAACGCCTTATTTTTCCTTCAGATCTTTCAGCCTGCTCGCAAACGCCCTGCCCGTCGGCATTCCGGCTGAAGGATATGCATTGTGAAATGTTTCAGCCGGAAAATATCCTTCAGGAAAAACGATTCCCTAAGAATCGGAGGAAGATCAGTTCGGCTGAAACATTCCAACCCCTAGCTGAAGGATTCCTGAACCCAATCCTTCAGCCGGAATGCCCACGGGTAGGGCGTTTGCGAGCAGGCTGAAGCTTTTGAAGGATTTTTCAGGGTATTCCCTATAGAGCATGACGGATGACCATATTCCATTGAAAAAAGTAAGATATCTTCGTAAGCAAAGTAACACCACTTACTTGGTCCACGAAGTCCACATACTTTTCTTTACAACAAAACAGACCTCACAGCCATCTCATGCCAATGACGATAATCCCCCATCGGCAAAACATGCTCCGACCACACTTTCCGGTAAATTCCATCGTGCAAAATGATGTACTCACCCAAACAGCCCTCCGCCTCATCGGCAGGAACAGAAACCATCACCACATATTCCACACAATCCGGGACACGAAATAAAGTCAGCTCACTTTTAGAAAACAAACCGCTCAACCTACAGGCGGAACACTCGAAAGCCACCCAATACGCACCAATGTCATACAGATGAATGAATTTATCATTATTCTTTTCCCTGGCTAAAATTTCCTTATACTGATTCTGAATCAGATGCTGGAGCCGGATGCCTGACGGCATGAATGTGGTTCTACACATTATTATACATAAGATTTATATTATCAGATCGTTTACTTCCCCATTAATCAAGGAATAAGAATGTTTAACGTAGCAAATGAAGTTATTTCTTCTTCGGCTCTTCTATCACTTCTATCAAGTCCGGCGAAAGCGTCGCCATGGCCATGGCTATCACCCCTTGCAGACTGATAACCACACGACGGTCTCTCGCACCTTTCACCTTTACAAACACCCCCTCGTAGCCCTCGAAGTCACCACCCGTAATACGGACTTTCGTACCTTTACGCAGGTTCACCTCATCGGGACTGAAGAAGATAAGATGCTCGTCATACGTTCCAGCCACAGCGATAAACTGCCTCATCTGATCATCGGGCACAATGATTTTCTGCCCGTTGCGGATATCAATCATATATTGAAAATACGGAAGTTTGAACTTCACCTTCTGAAGTTCGGACTGGACGGAATGAACAAATATCAGATCACTGATAACGGGAACCAGCTCACGCCTCTTGCGCCCGTTCCTTATACGAACTTCGTAACGCATGGGAATGAAATTGTTGATTCCTTCTTTATCCAACAAAGCCTTGATCTGCATCCCCCGGCGATAAGTGGCACGCATGGCAAACCATTGCATTTTTTCACTTGAAAGCATAGTTATGGAGCTTTGAAGTACAGATATATATCTGCAATTCAATCAATTACGAGAAGTTTCGTAAAATACAAGAGGAATCGGCCTCTTGTGATTAAGCTGACCAAAGAAAAGCTATTTCAACAAATGGAGGATGGGAATCCGCACGATGTAGATGCAGCCTGTCGGGTCAACCGATGACCTTCCGCAGATTCCCGAACCGGACGGTTCTTATGTGTTAAATCAGAATTTATAATACCTATATATAAAAAAAGCGCGGGAATCTGTACCTGTTACTCGTCCCGCCCTACAAGGCCTTCGCATTGCCCAATCCAGTCTGAACGAGCAACGCAGAAGCCCACGCCGATATGTATAATGACACTTGAATGCACCTTTGACCGGCAAAGGCGCACCAAGGATATAAACATACCCCGCAGACACCTACTGTTGCTTTGTTTTGGCTGGATTTTAGAATTTGCGAAGTTCTGTAGAGCCAAGAACAAAACGTCAAGTAAACGTCTTTTCTATATATGTATATTTCCCACCTCCCTAACTTCCTTGCGGAAGTACCGGCGTGGAAAACGTGGCAAAGATAGCAATTTAATAAATAGGACGAAAATATATTCCGCTATTTTTAGTGATGTTTCTTGATTACTCAAAAAACAAACAAGAAACAGATTATCGGTATACTTACCTTGATACAAATTCTTCCGGACGCATCATCGCCCAGATGGTAAGATATAAGATACAGCAAACAAGGCTACCTGGTACTCGGTACATGCCTACCCTGCCTGCATCATATGCTTGCCCGGTTCTTGGTATGAATTTGGCTTGTTCACCGCATCTCCCTGACGGATGCAAAAACGTCACGCAGCAACATAGCCGTATTTGTTTATTCTAGCCATATCTTCCTTATATTTAATTATCTTTCTGTTGAAACTATGATTGTGGAAAAATTAACATAAAAAAGGCGTGAAACCAAATGGAATCACACCTAAACTATTATTAAGAGATTAATCAAACGGCAAGTAATTCTTTTCCCAAAAGATGGAGAGCCTCTTTAATCTGCATCTTCCTTATATCACTCGGCTTTTTAATACCATAGATATACTTGGAAAGAAGACTCTTGTTTATTCCCATACTACGTGCAACCTCTGACACATTTAGTTGAGGGAAACGTTTAAATATCATTGCTATCTCATTTTCATAATCCGGCTCCGCTGTATCGAAAAAACTGGATATATGAATATCCTCATCCAATGATTCCCAACGAACATCGTCACCAAACTTTCCTATCTTGAAATCAAGGCGCTCTCTGTCACTTGCATCCTTCAGCAAAGGGAATGCCTCTAAGGGACGGCTGAAAGTTTCTCCACCATCCGTTTTCATATAAATGCGGTTAGCATCAAACCAAATGTCTTTTATTGTATCCATAACTTTCAGTTTTAATAATCATTCTCCATGATATTTTTAATTTTACTAATACAATATAGAGATAAATATTTATCCCCACAAATAAATAAGCAAAAAAATAGCGACAACTCTTTTCGAACCACCGTTCCATAACCTATGATGTACAAAGGAACTGATTTCCCTCCTGTTTTCCTAACAATCATCATCCGGCACACGGGTTCTTGCGTGTCAGAGCAGAGCTGCCATTTAATCGGAAAGATAATAATTATCTAAAGAATATATTTGTAGTTAAAAAGTTTCCTACACAAGAAACTTTATCTATTTTTGTGGTATGAATACGAATTTGCAAAAAATAGGAGAACTTTTGGCCCAATGCCGAAAAAACAAAGGATTGACACAAGAAGAAGTCGGGGTGATGATTGGCGTCCAAAAAGCAATGGTTTCCAAAGTGGAAAACGGTCTGTGTGTTAATTTTGGCACTGTCAACCGCATAGCGGAGGCGTTGGGTGTCGAACCGATAGTGGCGCTCAAGTCCAAAAAGAAAGCGGACAAGAACCTAATCGATTATGTGATGACGGTCATTGTCGAATTTGCGCGCCGTCACGATTTGACAATCCGGGAGGCAAGCAATTATATCAGACGTTTCAAAGGCATTGATTTTCTCACCGAATTTTACGATGTGGAACACACGCTTTCTTTTAACGACTGTGTGGATGACCTGACCATCGTCTGCCAAAACAATGGAGGAACATTGCGATGATACTTTACCACGGTTCAAATATGGCAATCGACGGCATCGACCTCAACAGATGCCGCCCCTATAAGGATTTCGGCAGAGGATTTTACCTGACCGACATTAGGGAACAGGCCCAAAGGATGGCCGCAAGAACAGCGCGGATGTTCAGCGGAAACCCCACTCTGACTATGTTTGAGTTTGACCTCGAAGAAGCGCAGTCGAGCGAATTGAAAGTCAAGGTTTTCAAGGAGCCAGACTGGGAATGGGCACGTTTTGTCATGTCGAACCGCGATATAAACACTACTCAGCCTTGCCACGATTACGATATCGTAATTGGCCCTGTTGCCGATGATACCATTGCGCGCTTGCTACGTTTATACACCGAGAATTTTATTAACGAAGAACAACTATTGCACGAACTGACATTTTCGAAAGTGACTTCACAATATTTCTTTCACTCAGAGGCAGCGATTAAAATGCTGAAACGACTATGAACACGAATACCGCAAAATTCCTCTTTGAAGGAATATCCGCCGATGTAGTCCGTTACTTGGTGGAACGTAATGATATGGATTTGCAGGAAGCCATCTCCACATTCCACAATTCGGAGACATTCGTCAAACTGGAAGACTTCTCCACCGGCCTGTATATCGAAAGCCCGGCATACGTCTATGACCTGCTGATGTCGGAACTGAAAAACGGAAAGCTGGTGCAATAACAATAGGGCATTATTTATCTTCTGGTCATTTTATTCTTCAATCCATTCTACAATTTCCTGTGAAAGCGGACTGGTAGTAGAGCCGATTGAGGCAACCCATCTACCATTTTCATCAATCAGAAACTTATGAAAGTTCCACCCTATCTTAGCATCCGAAACCCCGTTTTCACTTTTATGCGTAAGCCATTGATAAAGGGGAGCTATATCTTTCCCCTTTACAGATATTTTAGCCATCATAGGAAAAGTCACTCCATAATTCAACGTACAAAACTCCTTGATTTCTTCATTCGTTCCGGGTTCCTGATGCAGGAAATTATTGGCAGGAAATCCGATAACGACAAAATCATCTTTTCCATATTTCTCATACAACTCCTCCAACTTGGCGTACTGGGGAGTGAAACCGCATTTAGATGCCACATTGACTACCAATACTTTCTTACCCTTGAATGTGGAAAGTGGCAAGTCCTTCCCGTCAATAGTCTTGACCGTAAAGTCATAAAAACTTTTTTGCTGTGCACCAGCTACCGATGTAATCATGGTTACAATTATGCTTAATATAAATGTTTTCATTTGAAATGCTATTTTATAATAGAACAATTCATGAAATTGAAAAGTTTTCTCTGAAAGAAAAGATTGGCGGATACCTATCGGACAGCTTCCTCCATGTTACCAAAAAGAAAGAACCTTTGTTTTTTGGAGAAGCAGGGAAAAGAAAGTATCTTTGTATGCCATACATATCTCTTTTACCAGAGTTTATTCATAAAAAAAATAATATAACTAATGGAATATGCACCTTCAAACAGGAAACGATTGCCATACGGTATGATGAACTTTGCAGACATCCGTTTCGACAATTATTATTATGTGGACAAAACCGCCTTCATCCCACTGATAGAACAGTCGGACCGGTTTTTCTTCTTCATCCGTCCCCGGCGATTTGGCAAAAGTCTGACCTTGAGCATGCTGCAACATTATTATGATGTACGCACCCGCGATAAGTTTGACGCCCTGTTCGGAAACCTCTACATAGGAAAGCACCCCACGCCGGACCGCAACACCTATCTGGTGCTGAAACTCAATTTTTCCGGTATCAGCGGGGAATTGCACAACTACCGTCAAGGGCTGGACGCACATTGCCAGACCATGTTCGACTATTTCTGCGATATCTATGCCGACTATCTCCCACAAGGTATCAAGGAGAAGCTGGATGAAAAATCAGGAGCGGTAGAACAATTGGAATATCTGTTTACGGAGTGCAACAAGACTGAGCAGAAAATTTATCTTTTTATCGATGAGTATGACCACTTTACCAATGCCATTCTCTCCGATGCCGAAAGCCTGCACCGATACACTGAAGAAACACACAAAGAGGGTTACCTGCGCGCATTCTTCAACAAAGTGAAAGCCGGAACTGATTCCTGCATCAAGCGTTGCTTCATTACCGGAGTAAGCCCCGTAACCATGGATGATCTCACCAGCGGATTCAATATAGGTACCAATTACTCCCTCTCACCGGAGTTCAACGAAATGACAGGGTTCACAGAAAAGGAAGTGCGTGAGATGCTGACGTATTATTCCACAAACAGTCCGTTCAATCATACCGTCGGCCAACTGATAGATATCATGAAGCCGTGGTATGACAACTACTGCTTCGCACCGGAATGCTACGGAGAAACTACCCTGTACAATTCCAACATGGTTCTCTATTTTGTCAAAAACTATATTCTGCGCGGCAAAGCGCCACAGAAAATGATAGAAAGCAACATACGCATAGACTACGAAAAACTCCGGATGCTGATTCGCAAGGACAAGGAGTTTGCTCATGATGCATCCATCATACAAACCCTGGTAAGTCAAGGATATATCACCGGAGAACTGAAGGATAGCTTTCCGGCTGCGAATATTGTCGATCCGGACAATTTCATAAGTCTGCTCTATTATTTCGGTATGCTTACCATCAGCGGAATGCATAAAGGAAAAAACAAACTCACCATTCCCAATCAGGTAGTGGAAGAGCAACTATACACCTATTTGCTGAATACATACAATGAGGCCGACCTTAGTTTCAGCAGTTATGAGAAAGACGAACTGGCCTCGGCTTTGGCATACGATGGTAACTGGCAGGCCTACTTCGGTTACATAGCCGACTGTCTGAAACGTTACGCTTCACAACGTGACAAACAGAAAGGAGAGTTTTTCGTACATGGATTCACACTGGCCATGACAGCGCAAAACCGCTTCTACCGCCCTATTTCTGAAGCGGATACACAAGAAGGATACGCTGATCTTTTCCTGTGTCCTTTGCTGGAAATCTATCCGGACATGAAGCACAGTTATATCATAGAGTTGAAATATGCCAAATACAAAGATTCTGAAAGTCGTGTGGAAGAACTGAGGCTGGAAGGGATCGCTCAGGCAAATCGTTATGCTGATTCCGACCGGGTGAAGAATGCTGTGGGCACCACACAGCTACACAAAATAGTAGTGGTCTATAAAGGAATGGAAATGAGAGTGTGTGAAGAGATAGTACCTTTGCATGAAACGTACAACTAAAGATATCTTTAAAGAAAAAAGAAGCTACAACGACTTATGAGCAAACAAGGAACCATCATTGTGGTAGATGATAACAAAGGAGTGCTGTCGGCAGTAAAGCTATTGCTGAAAAATCATTTCGAACATATCGTCACACTGCCCTCACCCATCACACTGGCCGCTACGTTACGTGAAGAAAACGCGCAAGTGGTGCTGCTGGATATGAATTTCAGCAGCGGACTGAATACCGGGAATGAAGGTCTGTACTGGTTACACGAGATAAAGAAAATACAACCCTCCCTGCCCGTAGTACTTTTCACAGCCTATGCTGACATAGACTTGGCAGTGCGCGGCATCAAGGAAGGAGCGACAGACTTCATCGTCAAACCCTGGGACAATACCCGGTTGATAGAAACCTTGCTGTCTGCCTGCCGCAATTCCTCCAAGAACAAGAAGAGAGCGGAAATCCCTAAAACCGTATCTTCTATGTATTGGGGAGAAAGCAATGCCATGAAGCAACTGCGGACGCTGATAGAGAAAGTGGCGCAAACGGATGCCAATATTCTGATTACAGGAGAGAACGGCACAGGAAAAGAAATGCTGGCGCGGGAAATACACGCCTTGTCCAACCGATACCGGCGGGATATGATAACGGTGGACATGGGTGCCATCACCGAATCCCTGTTCGAAAGCGAACTGTTCGGCCATAAAAAAGGCTCGTTTACCGATGCCCATACCGACCGTGCTGGTAAATTTGAAGCCGCCCATGAAGGAACTTTGTTTCTGGACGAAATAGGCAACCTGCCCTATCACCTGCAATCCAAACTACTCACCGCCATTCAGAGCCGGAGCGTGGTGCGAGTAGGAAGCAACGAACCGATACCTGTCAACATACGTTTGATTTGCGCCACCAATTGTGATTTGGAAGAGATGGTGGCCAAAGGCAAATTCCGCGAAGATTTGCTTTACCGCATCAATACCATCCACATCGAGATTCCCCCTCTGCGGGAACGCAAAGAAGATATTATCCCTTTGGCCGAACGCTTTATAGACCGGTTCTGCAAACAATATGACAAAGGAAATATCCTTCTTTCTACCGGTGCGCAAGAAAAGTTACGGACATATCCGTGGTATGGAAACATACGCGAACTGGAACATGCCGTAGAGAAAGCGGTCATTATCAATGAAGACGGTATATTGAGTGAGGAACATTTTCATTTTCCCCGAAAAATAGCGGCTCCTGCGACAGAAACAAGTGTCTCTACACTGGAAGAGATGGAATTGCAAATGATTCAGAAAGCGATAGAGAAATGCAACGGAAACCTCTCGGCTGTAGCGGCACAGTTGGGAATTACCCGGCAGACGCTTTATAATAAGATGAAAAAATTCGGATTATGACCTATTATCTCATCTCATTCTTCACGATGGTTCAGGATGACAAAACAAATAACAATAATCTATTTTTAAACAGGAACTAAAGGAACATTCAAACGAAATAATAAATAATTAAGCTGTGAAACAATTCTTCTTCCGCCTATTTACCGTACTGGTTCTAGCCATTGCCTGCACCTTACTAATCCAGCAGCGCAACTGGTTGTGGCTATGCGTAATCGTACCTTCATTCCTCGTTTCCATAGGCTGGTTTTACCGCCTGTACACTTTTAATACCCGGAAGATAGCCTTTCTGCTCGACGCCATCGAAAACGACGACCCCGCTGTTCGTTTTTATGAACATGCCTCCCCTGGCGATTCTTCCATGGTCAATGTCATGCTGAACCGTATCGCACGTATTTTGTACAATGTAAAACAGGAAACGGCACAACGCGAGAAGTATTATGAGCTCATCATGGACTTTGTAGAAACCGGCATAGTGGTACTGAACAGCAAAGGCTCCGTTTATCAAAAGAACAAAGAGGCCATGAATCTGTTGGGGCTGGATGTTCTGACTCATGTCAAACAACTCTCCCGCATCTCGGACGAACTGATGACTGCTTTGGAAAAAGCAGTTCCGGGTGACAAGCTGCAAATTCAGTTCAACACGGAACGGGGAACGGTACATCTTGCCTTACGGGTGTCCGGCATCCGTATCAAAGACGAGGAACTCCGCATTATTGCCTTGAGTGATATCAATCGGGAATTGGATGAACGGGAAATAGATTCATGGATACGCCTTACCCGCGTGCTGACACACGAAATTATGAATTCCCTGACCCCGGTGACTTCCCTCAGCGAAACACTGCTGGCTCTTCCCGGAGCAGAAAATGAAGAAATGAAACAAGGGCTGGAAACGATTCACTCTACAGGTAAAGGATTGATAAATTTTGTCATGTCTTATCGCAAACTGACACGACTGCCATCACCTGAACCATCGCTGTTCTATGTCCGTCCTTTCCTGGAACGGATGATCCGACTGGCACAGCACCAGCATCCATGCCCCAACATCACCCTTTCCATCCTCGAAGCCCGGGAAGACCTGATAGTCTTTGCCGACGAGAACCTGATAGCCCAAGTGGTTACGAATCTGCTGAAAAATGCGATTCAAGCCATAGGTAATGCTCCCGACGGAAAGATCACCTTGAAAGCTTATTGTGATCCGCAAGAAAGTATCCGTATAGAGATAGCCAACAACGGTCCCGCCATTCCTCCCGATGCAGCCGGACAAATTTTTGTACCTTTCTTCACGACCAAAGAGGAAGGAAGCGGCATCGGACTGAGCCTGAGCAAACAAATCATGAGACTGAGCGGTGGCACACTGACCCTGCTGCCTTACAAGGAAAAGGGACAGGCCACTGTTTTTGTGCTGGTTTTTAATTAAAAATAAAAATGTACTAATGTGTCAGCCAATTACCATCCGGTACACAGCGCAGCCATTAGCAAATTAGCAAATTATTTAAAATGAAACATTCTCCTGAATTATTAGTTTATAAAGCCTCTGCCGGTTCGGGAAAAACATTCACACTGGCCGTGGAATATATAAAGCTGCTGATACAGAACCCACGGGCATACCGTAATATACTGGCTGTGACTTTTACCAACAAGGCCACTACCGAAATGAAAGAGCGGATTCTGAGCCAGCTATACGGAATATGGATAAAGGATAAGGATTCTGATCCCTATTTACAGAAAATCACAGAAGAACTGGAAATGCCCCAAGAAGACATAAGGACAGCCGCCGGTACGGCACTGCACTACATGATACACGATTACAGCCGCTTCCGGGTGGAAACCATTGACTCATTCTTCCAGTCGGTGATGCGCAATTTGGCACGGGAGCTGGAATTGGGTGCCAATCTGAATATCGAACTGAACAATATGGAGGTACTGAGTGATGCCGTGGACTCCATGATAGAAAAGCTGGACCGACAATCTCCCGTACTCTATTGGCTGTTGGAATACATAGAAGAAAGAATAGCCGATGACAAGAGGTGGAATGTTTCCGGTGAGATAAAGAATTTCGGACGAAATATCTTCGATGAAGGATATATAGAAAAAGGAAACGGACTACGGGAAAAATTACGGGACAAAGACTGTATCAAGAATTACCGCGAAACGCTGCAAGCCATTTTGGAAGAGGTGCAGGAACAAATGAAAGGATTTGCCGACCAATTCTTCGGAATATTGGATACAAACGGGGTGAAAGTAGAAGATTTGAAAAACGGCTCCCGAGGTATAGCCAGCTATTTTAATAAATTACAATCGGGTAAACTGGATGACAGTGTCCGCAATGTAACAGTGGAAAAATGTCTGGACTGCCCCGACGAATGGGTGAAAAAAACCTCCCCCATACGCAACGCTATCCTAGGTCTGGCAGAAAAAGAACTGATTCCTCTGCTGAATGAATCGGAAAAATACAGAAGCCGGAACAATATGCTAGCCAATTCCTGCCAACTCTCCCTGCGCCACGTAAACAATATCCGTCTGCTGGCCAATATAGACGAAGAGGTACGCGAATTGAACCATGAAAACAACCGCTTCCTGCTGTCGGATACCAACGCGTTGCTTCATAACCTGGTAAAAGAAGGAGATTCCTCGTTTGTATTCGAAAAGATAGGAACAACCATACGCAACGTAATGATCGATGAATTTCAGGACACTTCGCGTATGCAATGGGACAATTTCCGTCTGTTGCTGCTCGAAGGTTTGTCTCAGGGAGCAGACAGCTTGATTGTAGGAGACGTGAAACAATCCATCTACCGCTGGAGAAACGGTGACTGGGGCATACTGAACGGATTGAAAACAAACATCGAAGCCTTTCCCGTCAAAGTAAAGACACTGACCACCAATCGCCGGAGTGCCGCAAACATCATTCACTTCAACAACGAAGTGTTTACAGCCGCCTGCGAGGTGTTGAACAACATTTACAAGGAAGAACAAAAAAAGGAATGCAAGGAACTGAAGGAAGCCTACAACGACGTGTGTCAGGAAACATACAAAGATCCCGGAAAAGGGTATGTCAAAGTGGAATTTCTATCGGATACGGAAGACATGACCTATATGGAAAACACCCTGCACCACCTAGGAGAAGAAGTGGAGCTGCTTGTGGCGCAGGGCGTGCAACTGAAAGATATTGCCATCCTGGTGCGCAAGAACAGAAGCATTCCTTTAATAGCCGATTACTTCGACAAGAACACCTCTTACAAAATCGTATCCGATGAGGCATTCCGACTGGATGCCTCACTGGCGGTATGTATGATAATGGATGGCCTGCGCTACTTGTCACAACCCGAAAACCGGATTGCCAAGGCACAACTGGCTGCTGCCTATCAGAATGAAGTATTACATAAAGGAATAGACCTCAACACTCTATTGCTGAACGAGATAGATGATTATCTGCCATTCGATTTCATAAAAGAAGCGGAGCAACTTCGCCTCATGCCACTGTATGAGCTGATGGAAAAACTTTTCAATCTGTTCCAGATGTCCTGCATCGAACAACAGGATGCCTATCTGTGCGCCTTCTTTGATGCCGTGACGGAATATCTGCAAAGCAATTCTTCCGAATTATCCGCTTTTATCACCTACTGGGAAGAAAAACTAGGCAGCAAGACCATCCCTTCCGGCGAGGTGGAAGGAATTCGCATTCTCTCCATCCACAAGTCCAAAGGATTGGAATACCATACCGTACTGCTACCTTTCTGCGACTGGAAAATGGAGAATGAGACTTACAATCATCTGGTATGGTGTGCTCCCCGGCAAGCTCCATTTAGCGATCTTGACATTGTTCCCATCAACTATTCCACAGCCATGCAGCAATCCATTTATCGGGAAGAGTTCCTGAATGAACGCTTGCAATTATGGGTGGATAATCTGAACCTGCTTTATGTGGCATTTACCCGTGCCAAAAAGAACTTGATTATATATGGAAAGGCGGAACAGAAAGGAACGGTATCCGAATTGTTGGGAAGTGCCTTATCCGACATGACCGGAAAGAGCTATGCCACCGGAGAAGAAATATACGAACTGGGAACGCTCTATCTCTCATCTCACGAAGAGGAAAAACAAGTATCCGGCAACAAGCTGCTGACTGTAGCCCGACGTTTGCCTATCCATCTGGAAACGCTGGAAACCAACATCGAATTCAAACAGTCCAACCGTTCTGCCGAATTTATCCGGGGAGAAGAGGAAGCGGAAGACAAATACATCCGGCAAGGACAGCTGTTGCATAATCTGTTCTCCGTAATCCGTACCACGGACGATGTGCCTCCCGCCATAGAACGCCTGCGTTTCGAAGGAATCATAGAGTCGGCACAACAGGAAGAACAGATACGAAAACTCACCGAATGGGCTTTGAAGCATCCGCTGGTCAAAGAATGGTATTCGGGCCGCTGGGAACTATACAATGAGTGTGCCATTATTTATCGGGAAAAAGGAGTGCTGCAAACCCGCCGTCCGGACCGCGTGATGATGAAAGACGGAGAGGTGATTGTGGTGGACTTTAAATTCGGTAAAAAGCGGAAAGCTTACAACAAGCAGGTGAAAGAATATATGGATTTATTATCGGATATGGGATATGAGCATATCCGTGGCTATTTATGGTATGTATTTAACAACGAACTGGAGGAAATAGAATAATGGAAAGCTTTTTGAAACTGGTAGCAGCCGATTTATATAAACATACGAAAGGAAACCTGGCACATACAGCCGTGGTTTTTCCTAACAAACGTGCCGGACTTTTCTTTAATGAGTATCTCGCCCAAGAGTCGGATTCACCTATTTGGTCGCCCGCATACGTCAGCATCAGCGAATTGTTCCGTAGCCTTTCTCCGTGGGAAGTGGGTGATCCGGTAAAACTGGTATGCGAACTTTATAAGATATTCCGACGGGAAACTCAAAGTACGGAAACACTGGATGATTTTTATTTTTGGGGAGAAATGCTGATCAGTGATTTTGACGATGCCGACAAAAATAAAGTGGATACCGACAAACTGTTTTCCAATTTACAGGATCTGCGCAACATAATGGACGACTACACCTTCATTGACGATGAGCAGGAAGAAGCTATCCGGCAGTTCTTCCAGAACTTCTCCATCGAACGGAGAACAGCGCTGAAAGAACGGTTTATCTCTTTATGGGACGTATTGGGAAACATCTACAAAGGGTTCCGTGAATCCTTAGCTTCTCAAAACATTGCCTACGAAGGAATGATGTACCGCCACGTCATAGAGCATCTGGATGTGGACAAACTTCCATACGAGAAATATGTTTTTGTAGGATTTAATGTACTGAACAAAGTAGAACATACGTTGTTCACCCAATTGAAAGATGCCGGGAAAGCTGTTTTTTATTGGGATTACGACGAATTTTATATGAAGGAAAACAGACAAGCCGTCACCCATGAAGCCGGAGAGTTTATCCGCCGGAACTTACGCGACTTTCCTTCTCCTTTGTCCGGTGAGTTATTCAAAAATCTCTCGAAACCTAAAGAGGTACACTACATCGCATCTTCTACTGAAAATGCACAAGCCCGTTACCTGCCTCAATGGATACGAAACAATCTGACTACACCGGAAAAGGAAACCGCAGTCGTATTGTGTAACGAAGCATTGCTTCAGCCGGTCCTCCATTCATTGCCGGCAGAAGTAAAACATGTCAATATCACCATGGGATTTCCGTTATCGCAAACTCCTGTATATAGTTTCCTCATCGCCTTACTGGAATTGCATACCCACGGATTTAATTTCAAAAGCGGCCGCTACACGTTTCAATCGGTTGTTACACTGTTAAAACACCCCTATACCCGCCAACTCACCGGTCAAGCCGAATTGTTGGAAAAAGAACTGACCCGGAACAACCGTTTCTATCCGTTACCCGGCGAATTGGGTAAAGATGAATTCCTTACCCGGCTTTTCACTCCGCTTTCCGGAAACCTGAATCTGTGCATACGCCTGTCCGAAACTTTGCAGCAAGTGGCAGGCATTTACCAGGCAAACACTTCCGGTACCGAAGACACAGATGCATTCAACCAACTTTACCGGGAATCGCTTTTCAAAGCCTATACCACCATCAACCGGTTCCGCACACTGATAGAAGAAGATGAATTAACCGTACAGAGCGAAACATTCCGGCGATTGCTGGTCAAGGTCTTGTCAGCGACCAATATTCCATTCCATGGCGAACCGGCCATTGGTATGCAGGTCATGGGGGTATTGGAAACACGTAACCTGGATTTCCGCCACTTGGTATTACTATCGGTCAACGAAGGGCAGCTTCCCAAATCGGGAGGAGACTCTTCCTTTATTCCTTACAACCTGCGCAAAGCTTTCGGAATGACTACTATAGAGCATAAAATTGCCGTATATGCATACTATTTCTATCGTCTGCTGCAACGGGCAGAAAGGATTACCTTGATGTACAATACCAGTTCGGACGGACTGAACCGCGGCGAATGGAGCCGTTTCATGCTGCAATTCCTGATTGAATGGCCTCACCCCATCACACGTCAGTTTCTGGAGGCCGGACAGTCCCCCCAAGGCACCTCGCCTATCACTGTAGAAAAGACCCCGGATGTCATGCGCCGGATGCAAAGCCTGTTTGATGTCCGTGCCAATCCCAAAGCAAAATTTTCTCCATCAGCCTTGAATTATTACCTGGATTGTCCTTTAAAATTTTATTATAGGTATGTAGCCGGCCTCTCCGCCCCCGATGAAGTGAGTGCGGAAATAGACTCTGCCACATTCGGAAGTATTTTCCATTATGCAGCCGAACATATTTATAAAGACCTGACCACTCATGGCAAAGTCATTAATAAGGAAGCATTGGAAACGTTGCTACGCAATGAAGTGAAGCTGCAAGATTATGTGGATACAGCATTCAAGAAATTATTCTTTAATGTTCCGCAAAACGAGAAACCGGAATATAACGGCGTACAACTTATCAACTCTGCCGTTATTGCAAGATATTTAAAACAACTTTTACAAAATGATTTACGTTACGCTCCCTTCACTTTTATTGCATCGGAAATGGAAGTGGATGAACCCATCGACATACAAACACCCAAAGGAGTCATAAAATCACGTATCGGGGGAATTATTGACCGTATGGACAGCAAGGATGGCACACTCCGTATTGTGGACTACAAGACAGGCGGTGATGCAGACACCCCACCCCATGTGGAATCTCTGTTTATTCCGGACAAGAAACGTTCCAACTATGTATTCCAGACGTTCCTGTATGCCGCCATCATGTGCCGCAAGCAACCAACGATGAAGATAGCTCCGGCCCTTCTCTATATTCATCGGGCCGCTACAGAAACCTATTCTCCCGTTATACAAATGGGCGAGCCACGAAAGCCCAAAGAGGCTGTGGAAGATTTCAGTAAATATGAAAAAGAATACCGTGAACGACTTCAAGGATTATTAGAAGAGATATTTAATCCGGAAAAATCATTTACCCAAACAGAAATCATAGAAAAATGTACCTATTGTGATTTCAAGGCACTATGTAAAAGATAGACTATAGTGGTTAGTGGTTAATACCTGCGGCATGACAGCGCAGTCCACTAATCACTAACCACTGATCTGCCACACTATTCCAACGCTCTCTGTCTGCAAAAGCATCCACAGAATTTATCTTCCACATTCTCTATCGGTGCTTTGAAAATACCATAGACGGAAGACCCCGAGCCACTCATGGCGGCATACACTGCCCCCAAATCATACAATTCATCTTTGATAGCAGCAATCTCAGGGAACTTTTTGAAGACACTATCTTCAAAATCATTCTTCATACTGTTTTTCCATGTTTCCATAGGTTGCTTTACAATTTCTTTCAAAGAAACAGCCGGACGCACAGGCTTTATTTCGGCAAACGCATCCCGGGTGGACACAAAGATATCAGGTTTAATCAAAATTATATGGTATCCCTTTAATGACAATTCCACAGGCTCGAACAGATTCCCTATTCCGGTAGCGAAAACAGGTTTGTTCCGAATGAAAAAAGCACAGTCTGCCCCTAGTTTTACCGCATATTCCTCCATCCGTTCCGTACTGAGTCCCAATGAAAATTTATCATTCAGAAGCTTTATCATACAAGCGGCATCTGATGATCCGCCACCTAGTCCGGCACCCGCCGGTATATGCTTGTACATGTGTATATCTACCGGCAACAGTCCGGGATAGTCTTTTTTTAATAACTTGTAGGCTTTTACTACCAGATTATCTTCGGGTTCACCCTCCAAAGGAGATCCGCTTATGTGTAAAGTGTATTCTTTGTCATTGTTTTCCCGCCGCGTCACTTCCAGAGCGTCTTGCAGGTTTATCGGATAAAATATGGTTTCCAGATTGTGGTATCCATCCGGGCGCTTTTCTACAATATTAAGTCCCAAATTAATCTTTGCATTAGGAAATGTAATCATATTCTGTTCTTTAAATAGTTATTTTTAGTGTGTTTCGTTAGATTGTTGCCCGTTCTACAAAGATGCACGCCATCTTTTATCCGGACAGAGCGCCAAATATAGAACAAACTTTTCATTTTACCATATAAAAAAACCATTTACTGTCCAGATTGTTCATTTCTCCGTAGATTCAGGTTCATATTTCTTTTATTATTTTTGGGAATGGACGAGTGTCCAACTCAGCAAAAAGTTCTATCTTTGCCCTACTTTAAACAGACGACAATGGCAGAAACGAGAAAAATGACACGTACTCCCAAAACTTCGAAAGCAAAGCCTGTTGACGAATACGGACATTTACAGCCTCAGGCACCTGAGCTGGAGGAAGCTGTATTGGGAGCCTTAATGATAGAAAAAGATGCTTACTCATTAGTAAGTGAGATTCTTCGTCCCGAATCTTTTTATGAACGCCGTCACCAACTTATTTATTCGGCTATTACCTCTTTGGCTTTACGCCAGCAACCAGTCGATATCTTGACTGTGGCCGAACAATTACGCAGCACCGGTGAACTGGAAGATGCAGGCGGTCCTTTTTACATAACACAGCTAAGCGGCAAGGTAGCCTCTTCCGCACACATAGAATATCACGCACGTATCATCGCGCAGAAGTTTCTTGCACGCGAACTGATTACCTTTACCAGCAACATCCAGACAAAGGCTTTCGACGAAACCCAAGACGTGGACGACCTGATGCAGGAAGCGGAAGGAAAACTGTTCGAAATCTCGCAACAGAACATGAAGAAGGATTATACGCAAATCAACCCTGTCATTCAGGAAGCGTATGAGATGCTTCAAAAAGCGGCGGCACGAACGGACGGGCTGAGTGGTCTGGAAAGCGGTTTCCATGCATTGGACAAAATGACCTCGGGCTGGCAAAATTCCGACCTGGTGATTATTGCCGCCCGCCCCGCTATGGGTAAAACGGCTTTTGTGCTTTCCATGGCAAAGAACATGGCGGTAAATGCGAAAATCCCTGTGGCTTTGTTCTCTCTTGAAATGTCCAACGTACAGTTGGTCAACCGTATGATTGTCAACGTGTGCGAAATTCCGGGTGAGAAAATCAAGAGTGGTCAGTTGGCTCCGTATGAATGGGGACAATTGGATTATAAAATAAAAGAATTATACGATGCTCCGATGTATGTGGATGACACACCATCCTTGTCCGTCTTTGAATTACGCACCAAAGCACGACGGCTTGTACGCGAGCATGGAGTAAAAATCATTATCATTGACTACCTTCAGTTAATGAATGCCAGTGGAATGTCATTCGGTAGCCGTCAGGAAGAGGTCAGTACCATTTCACGTTCACTGAAGGGGTTAGCCAAAGAACTGAACATCCCCATCATCGCACTGAGCCAGCTGAACCGTGGTGTGGAAAGTCGTGAGGGTATTGACGGAAAACGTCCCCAGCTCAGTGACCTCCGTGAATCCGGAGCTATTGAGCAGGATGCCGATATGGTATGCTTTATCCACCGCCCGGAATACTATAAAATCTACTCGGATGAAAAAGGGAACGACTTGCACGGTATGGCAGAAATCATTATCGCCAAGCACCGTAACGGTGCCGTAGGTGATGTACTGCTGCGTTTCCGTGGCGAATTCGCCCGCTTCCAGAATCCGGACGATGATGTCATCGTGCCTATGCCGGGTGAGGCACCGGGTATTATCCGTTCCAAAATGAACGGTGGCGGCAACAGTGTACCTCCCCCATCTCCTGATGCCGCACCTGCCGACAATAATCCGTTCGGAGCCCCTATTCCCGAAGGACCTTTACCGTTCTGACATTTATTTATCCCTCACAGAATTAACACGGATTATTTCCCTCAAAGAAAAATCTGTGTTAATCTGAGTAATCTGTGATGGATAAATAACAGGATAAAAGAAAATAATTACTAAATTTGCAGGTCATTTGGAAATACATAAAAAATATCATATATGAATATCTCTTATAATTGGCTGAAAGAATACGTCAACTTCGATTTGACACCGGATGAAGTGGCCGAAGCGCTGACTTCCATCGGTTTGGAAACCGGAGGCGTAGAAGAAGTCCAAACAATTAAAGGTGGTCTGGAAGGTATTGTCATCGGCGAAGTGCTGACTTGCGAACCTCATCCCAATTCAGACCACATGCATGTTACTACTGTGAATTTGGGACAAGGCGAACCGGTACAGATTGTCTGTGGAGCCGCTAACGTAGCTGCCGGACAGAAAGTGGTGGTTGCCACATTGGGCACCAAGCTATACGATGGCGAAGAATGTTTTACCATCAAGAAATCAAAGCTCCGCGGAATTGAATCTATGGGTATGATCTGTGCCGAAGACGAAATCGGTATCGGAAACAGCCACGAAGGTATCATCGTACTGCCGGCGGATGCTGTTCCGGGTACTCCCGCTAAAGATTATTTCAATATCAAAAGCGAATACGTACTGGAAGTGGATATCACCCCGAACCGTGCGGACGCCTGCTCACATTACGGCGTGGCCCGAGATCTGTATGCCTACCTGATTCAAAACGGCAAACAAGCCACTTTAAAACGTCCATCTGTAGAAGCGTTTAAAGTGGATAACCATGATATGGACATCGCCATTGAAGTAGAGAATACGGAAGCATGTCCGCGTTATGCCGGAGTTTCCATAAAAGGGGTAACTGTAAAAGAGAGTCCCGAATGGCTGCAAAACAAATTACGCCTGATTGGAGTACGTCCTATCAATAATATCGTGGATATCACCAACTACATCCTTCACGCATACGGCCAGCCCCTGCACTGTTTTGATGCAGATAAGATTAAAGGTGGTAAGATTGTAGTGAAGACTGTTGCCGAAGGTACTACATTCGTTACTTTGGACGAAGTGGAACGCAAATTATCCGACAAGGACCTGATGATATGCAACACAGAAGAACCGATGTGCATTGCCGGCGTATTCGGTGGTCTGGATTCGGGAACAACCGAGCAGACAGTAGATGTATTTTTGGAAAGCGCTTATTTCAACCCGACTTGGGTACGTAAAACAGCCCGTCGCCATGGATTGAGCACAGACTCTTCTTTCCGTTTCGAACGTGGTATTGACCCCAACGGAACTATTTATGCATTGAAAGAAGCGGCTTTACTGGTTCAAGAACTGGCAGGAGGTACTATTTCTTCTGAAATTAAAGACAACTACCCTGCCCCGATAGCCGATTTTACAGTAGAGCTGAATTATGAGAAAGTCCACTCACTGATAGGAAAAACCATACCGGTGGAAACCATAAAGAGCATTGTCACCAGTCTTGAAATGAAGATTGTAAACGAAACACCCGAAGGCTTGACTTTACAAGTTCCCCCCTATCGTGTGGATGTGCAACGTGATTGCGATGTAGTAGAAGACATTCTCCGTATCTACGGATATAATAATGTGGAGATTCCTACTACCTTGAAATCCAGCCTGACCACCAAAGGTGAAGTGGATTACTCCCAGAAATTACAAAATCTGATTTCAGAGCAACTGGTAGGTTGTGGTTTCAATGAAATACTGAACAATTCACTGACCGCCGCTTCCTATTACGAAGGGTCGGAAACATACAAGAACGAAAATTTGGTTTACTTGATGAACCCATTGAGTAACGATTTGAACGTGATGCGTCAAACTTTGTTATTCGGTGGTTTGGAAAGTATCCAGCACAATGCCAATCGTAAGAACGCCGATTTGAAATTCTTTGAATTCGGTAACTGCTATTTTTATAATGCAGAAAAGAAAAACCCGGAAAAAGTGCTTGCGGCTTATGCTGAAGAATATCATTTAGGATTGTGGGTAACCGGCAAACGCGTCAGCAATTCATGGGCCCATCCCGATGAAAACAGCAGTGTTTACGAATTAAAAGCATACGTGCTGAACATCTTTACCCGTTTGGGATTGAATTTCGGCAACGTGGTATTCGGCAACCTGACCAACGATATCTATTCAACAGCCATCAGCGTACACACACGTGGCGGCAAGTTATTGGCCACCTTCGGCATCATCAGCAAGAAGATTCAAAAAGCATTCGATATAGACAATGAGGTATATTATGCAGAAATCAACTGGAAAGAACTGATGAAAGCCATCAAGTCGGCTAAAGTCAACTTTAAAGAACTTTCCAAGTTCCCGGCTGTGAAACGTGACTTGGCTTTGTTGATTGACAAGAACATACAGTTTGCAGAAATCGAAAAAATAGCCTATGAGACTGAAAAGAAACTGCTGAAAGAAGTAGAATTGTTTGATGTTTATGAAGGCAAGAATCTGGAACCGGGTAAAAAAAGTTATGCAGTGAGCTTCTTGTTACAGGATGAAAGCGCAACACTGAACGACAAACAGATTGACAAGATCATGTCCAAACTGATTGCTAACCTGGAAAACAAACTAGGTGCAAAACTAAGATAATAATAAAAATAACCATTATAAAACTACAATCCAATGGGAAGAGCATTTGAATATAGAAAAGCTACAAAGCTGAAAAGATGGGGCCACATGGCCAAAACATTTACAAGACTGGGTAAACAAATCGCTATAGCTGTAAAAGCAGGTGGTCCGGAACCCGAAAATAACCCGACCCTACGTGGTGTGATCGCTACTTGTAAGCGTGAAAACATGCCGAAGGATAACATTGAACGCGCCATTAAGAATGCAATGGGTAAAGATACCAGTGACTACAAAGGTATGACTTACGAAGGATATGGTCCTCACGGAGTAGCTGTATTTGTTGATACATTGACAGACAACACTACCCGTACCGTAGCAGATGTGCGTTCAGTATTTAACAAATTCGGTGGAAACTTGGGTACTACCGGTTCCTTAGCTTTCTTGTTCGACCATAAATGTGTATTTACTTTCAAGAAGAAAGAAGGAATGGATATGGAAGAACTGATCCTGGATTTGATTGACTATAATGTAGAGGATGAGTTCGACGAAGATGAAGAAGAAGGAACTATCACCATCTATGGTGATCCGAAGAGCTACGCAGCAATTCAGAAACACTTGGAAGAATGTGGTTTCGAAGAAGTGGGTGGTGATTTCACATATATTCCCAATGACTTAAAAGATGTGACTCCTGAACAACGTGAAACTCTAGACAAGATGGTAGAGCGTCTGGAAGAATTTGATGATGTTCAGACCGTTTATACAAACATGAAACCTGCATCTGAAGAGGAAGAATAAAATGAAAATAACCTATAAGACGCAAGGCACTTGCAGCAGCCACATCGAAGTGGAAGTAGAAGATGACGTTATTCAACAAGTTTTCTTTTGGGGCGGATGCAATGGAAACTTACAAGGTATCAGCCGATTGGTGAAAGGAATGAAAGTGGAAGAGGTCTTACAGAAACTGGAAGGTGTAAAATGCGGAAACCGCTCCACCTCCTGCCCGGATCAATTATGTAAAGCGTTGCGTGAAATGAAACAATAAAAAAGAAGCTGTCTCATCTTGTTATTCAAGTTTGAGACAGCTTCTCTTTTTTTCAATATATTATCTTACTTCCGGATCATTGTTCCGTTTCATTTTCTGTTCTCTTCAAGACCCTTCAAAGGTTGATGGTCTTTACCTTACCCGGAATGATGGTCAGATGCACCGTTCCATCCTTTT